>CAJDTV010000006.1_pt1 | contig 43713 bp, 32 predicted proteins | sample 7389921 | NCBI WGS metagenome assembly CAJDTV01 (sample SAMEA7055654, study PRJEB34461) | soil metagenome | biome: terrestrial ecosystem; feature: Peninsula; material: soil | place: Antarctica | collected 2016 | reverse complement strand
ACATGTTACATCCAAAAAAATCCTCCACAGAGGAGGATTTATCAGCAGCGACAAGCACTTGCCGCTTTGAAGTGACTACAAAAAACGGAGAACTTCAGGTTAATCCATCTCGATGTCGACCATCGCGAACCGTGGTCGCAGGCTGCTGGGGTGTGCGGCGCGCTGCGCCGCACGTTCGCTCAACTGCAGTTCACCGTCACCAGTAACGCGGTATCCACGGCAATGGTGCCGCTCGGGTTCGTCACGCTGCAGGTCTGGCCCGGCTGGCTGGGCGCTCGCGGTGACGTTGTACGTGGCCCCTACGGCCAGCGTGCCGGGGAAGGTGAACGCGTCGTTGGACGCGATCGGCACCGAAGCGCCCGATGACGCGCCGCTGTCGGCCGAGACCCCGGCCGGCAAGTCCGACTACAGCCGGCGCCAGCGCCTGGGTCGCAGCCCGATGTGGCTGGCAAGCTGGCGTCCGCGCCTACTTTCGGCCGGCGAGTTTCATCATCACGGTGTATAGCACTGCCCCTGCCACGGCACCGATGACCCAGCCGAAGCTGTTGTCCGGAATGATCTTGAACAGCTGCGTGCACAGCTCCCAGCCAACCGAGATCGCGCCGGCGATCGCGAGCGCCGCCAGGCCGACCTTGTTCCAGCCGCCGTCGTAATAAAAGCGGCCGTTCGGCGACATCGTGTACAGCTCGGCGGTGTCGACGATCTGTCGCTTGACGAGGTAGTAGTCGGCCACCATCACGCCGAACATGGGCGCCAGCACCGCGCCGAAGACGCTGACGAAGACGGTGATCGCCTTCGGGCTATCGACAAAAATCCAGGGGCACACCGCGACCGCGAGAACCGATGCGATCAGGCCGCCCTTCTTGAAGTTAATGTGCTTGGGGAACAGGTTGGCAATGTCGTAGGCCGGCGAGACGAAGTTGGCCACGATGTTGATGCCCATGGTCGCGATGATGAAGGTCAGGCTGCCTATGAACACCGCCACCTTGTTGTCGATCCGCGCGACGATTTCAACCGGGTCCATGATCATCGTGCCGAACACTTTTTCGCTGCCCGAGGTCACGATCACGACGATGATGGCAAACAGGATGAAGTTGACCGGCAAGCCGAGAAAGTTGCCGATCTTCATTTGCCGCTCGCTCTTGCCGAAGCGCGAAAAGTCGCCAAAGTTCAGCAGCAGCGCGGCAAAGTAGCTGACCACCAGCAAGATGGCGCTGCCCATCGCCATGTACGACTCGCGCGGGGTGAGCGCCTTGTCACCCAGGGTGAGATCGAGCGAACCGAGGCCCGCCTGCCACAAGATCCAGCCCATCAGCACAAACATGACGATGTAGACCGCGGGACCGCAAAAGTCGATGAACTTGCGGATCGTCTCCATTCCGCGCTGAAAGATCACGAGCTGAAAGAACCACATGAACAAAAAGCTGATCCAGCCCAGCATGTCCAGACGCACAAAGCTGGTGTCCCTGAGCGCCACCGCGGCCGGCACGAACAGCAGGATCAGCGTGGCGACGGCCTTCGACGCAAAGTAGGTCTGGACGCCATACCAGACGATGCCGACCACGCCGCGGATGATGGCCGCGATATTGGCACCCATCACCCCCAAGCTCACGCGTGCCATGACCGGGAACGGGATGCCATGCACCAGGCTCGGCTTGCCGATCCAGTTCATCAGCACGTAGACCAGCAGGATGCCAATCGTCATTGAGATCAGTACCTGCCAGCCCGACAGGCCAAGCAGAAACAGGCTAGCCGCGAAGGTGTAGCCGCCGACGCTGTGCACGTCGGACATCCACATCGCAAATATGCTGTAGCCGGTCCAGGTCCGCTTGTCCTTGGGGACGGGTGCGAGGTCTTCGTTGTAGAGCTGCGGGTCGGCGCCCGGGATCGCATGCGGTGCGGCGAAGCGGTCGGGCGTTGCGAGGCCATCGACGGTTGACGTGCTGACCATTGCGTAGCTCCCAAAAAAGCCCGGGGACGACGCACCATAGCCTCGCAGGCCGCGTCCCGTCAAGCCAAAGCCAAAGCGGTCGCAACCCAAGGCGTCATTTGGGCACCCTCGCAGGGATGCAGGGGCATCCCGTGGCGGACGGCAGCGACATTGCGTTCCGCCTCAATCTGCCGGTGCCGGCCTACTTCCGAACGGTCCTGATTCGGGTACAGGCCCACGTCGGCCATGCGCAATGCAGCTTGCGATCTCTAAAAGTGGTTCGAGTGATTGCATCGAACTATGCAAACGAGGCGGTGAAGCCAAGCCATGAGGCTGAGAGCGCAATAAGATCGCTAGAGATCAAGTCGACAGGTCTCTCTTTCGATGGCATGCTCGAGAACGCAAATATTCTCGAAGACGCACGTCGGGCAACACCATCTCGCTTGCCATCCACGACTGCTTATTCCTGACCAGTTTCCAAGACGGACCGGAGAGGACAGATGAACGCCAATGGAGAACTCGGCATCGAGACTGCTCTCGAGGGCGTAGGGGGGGATTTCATCACCAAGTACCGATTGATGAAAAGTCGGTTGCTCAATGTCGAGTACGAGCATTGGGCCGCAGGTTTTCCCGAAGGAAATAGCCATGGCCGCAGTCACATTCAACGCGTTTTGTCCTATCTCGATTTGTTGTTGGGAAAGGATCCGTTGCAGCACCTCGATGCGTACGAACTCTTTTTAGCGATGATGTCTGTTCTGTATCACGACGTCGGCATTCTCAGGGCTCGCAAGGGGCACCCCGAGATCTCCAAGATGCTCCTGGAAGGCGACAAAAACGACGCCTATATCATCAACCCGATTGATAAGCAGATCATTGCCGCTGCGGTAGTCAGTCACTCCAGCAGCAAGGACATTGCAAAGGAGTGTGCGCGCTTCTCTAATACAGAGATCGTCGGACAGCACAAAGCGCGGCCGACGGTGGTGGCTGCGCTGGTTCGATTGGCGGACGAATTGGATGAAGACCATCGACGAGCCGATCCCATCTTGCAATCCAAGCTGTCGCCACCTGCCGGTTCCAATTTCTACTGGCGCTTCTGCCAGCGCGTGCGTGGCGTGCGGCCAGATCTGGTCGCCAAGCGGATCGATTTCAACATGGCGTTCGAGCCGGAGGATTTGGTCCATTGCGGACATCTACCCGATGGCACCATTCGCCACTTCGTGGCCTTCTCGGCCGACAAGCTTGCAAAAATAAACTCCGAACGTGTCCTCGTCAATCGATTCCTCCCACCCGAGTTGCAATACAGCGGACTCCACGTCGACATGAAGCCGCTCGTCGGCCACGCCAAGTGGCATGCGCCACGCACTTTTGTTTTCAACGACAAGACCTCTTCAGAGATGCTTCTAAACAGCTTTCCGGAGCTGCTTTCGGAGCCTGCATTGGCGGTGCTGCAAGGTGTGCTGGAACTTATCAAGAATGGGAGGCTTGTCGATGCCGATGGCCAGCTAGACCTCCTGCTCGGATGGGGGAACGACCTGCCTGCTAGTGCCAAGGTCAAGGCGCTCTATGAGAAGGTGTGTGTTGCGTCTCTCATTGCATCCAAGGCCGGCAAGAAGTCGGTGGACCGTGAGCGGTGGCTTGACCGAGGCGCCTCGATTGCTCAGCAGTGGGTGGATGCAGGGAATGCCGGCGCGTTTGAGGCGATTGGACGGACGGCCGATGCTGAGATCCACCGCATGGTGCACGACCCCGACACCCGGACGCTCCGGGACGAGCGCCTGGAGCAACTGCCTGTCCGCATCAGGGAGTTCGCTGTGAAGGCAAAAGGTCGCGGCGGGGGCGGGTCGGGTTGCGTTCCATATGGCTCGATGATCCGAACACCTATCGGCTGGCGCCCGGTCGAATCTCTCTGTCAGGGCGATGCCATCATTTCCACCCGAATTGAAGATCGACCGTATCAAGTCCAGGCTGTGGTCACCGCCGTTGTCACAGCGCGCAGTGAACGCTGCCTGCGCGTGAACTCCGATTGGGTGGTGACACCTGCGCAGCCGGTTTACACCGGCCGGGGCTGGGTGAGCGCATCTCAGTTGACTGAAGGCGACTCGGTGGCTGACGATTCCGGTCAGTATGTGCTGGTGTCAGCCATTAAACCTGTCGACGGCTACTTCGAAGTCTTCGATCTTTCGGTGTCCGACGACGCTCACAATTACTCGGCCAACGGGTTGCTTTGCCACAACAAATCACCACCCCAGGACCCCGAAATGCGACCCGGCCTCGACAAGTGGGTTGGTCCATGACGTGGGCACCGTGGCCTGCCGACCACTGAGCAGTCGAGCGATGTCAGAGAGTTCCTGGAACGTCGAGATGGTCGCGACCTTTGGCGCGGCGAAGCCGTTTCCGACGCACAGCGCCGATACGAAATCGCGTCGAATGCGTGAAAGCTCTGTAGAGGCATCGATAGAGTTCTGGCCTCTCAAGAACAGGTAGCGCAGCGACGACAAAGGTTCGCACGGGGTCGATAGCACCGTTTCGCATTTGCAGGAAGCCGACGTTCAAGATGGCGCCCCGCAGCGGCGCGGCAAGACTGTCGGCTGCCCCTCTGAAACCGGCCATTGAGCCAAAAGCGGCGCTGGCCGCCCTGATGACTGCTGCGGGGCAGAAACCGTGAAGTCTCAGTTCTGCCACGGTTGGCAGCAATTGCTGCACAGCGGTCACCGGCATGCTGATCGCGAGTGCCCGCAGGGGGTCGGGTGAGTGCGTTCGCTGGCCAGAGCAGAAAACATTTGTCCGGCTGCCGACACCGAGTGGCGGCAGCCGCGTCGACGGGAGTCAACGGTTCACCGCTTACCGGCTATTCAAGGCGCCAACGTCCCTTCGCCCCCGCTGACGAATAGGCGACCGAGACCGCAATCCCAGAGGTCGGCCGTGACCGACTGCAGCCGCTGCGCAGCAGTCTCGGCGCGCGGCCCCGGGTCGTCATGCATAGTGACTGGACGTCGCAACCCGTCGTGACGTGCGCCCGATCTGACCCAAAGCCGCCGGTCATGAGCACCCGCTCCTGGCCGACCGTGTGGGTAAGCGGCCGCACCATGATGCTGACCTCCGGCGACATCTGTCCGCCGACTCACCGGTGGCACGCGCATCGAGGTCGAGACGCGCATCTTCGCTCGCCCTCAACTTGCTGGGAGCCCATCATGGAAACCACAGCCAACGCCTTTCATCGCGAGCCATGGAACAGGGGCAAGATCGTCGGACAAAAGGCGTCGTTCAAGCTCAAGGACATCTGGGCGCTCCGGGTCCGCCTGCAGACGGGTAACCTGGTGCGCGAGCTCGCGCTCTTCGGCCTTGGAATCGACAGCAAGCAGTGCGGTTGCGACCTTGTCAGCCTCAAGGTTCAAGACAGCTGCGGCGGCGACCAGGTCGCGCTACTCAGGAAATTGCTGCGCCAGCGTCGACGCCCCAAATTGTCGTGAGCACTGCTTGAGCGCGCTACCGCCGAAGTGCACTATTCACTCGAAATGGAGGATTGAGGGCATTTGATTAGGAGTCGTGCATGAGCTCCGATGCCTTTCGATTCGTCACGATCCGCCCACCACAGCACGTCGCGGGGGCAAACGCGCCGACGCCAGTGGTGGATCTGGGTGAGCAAACGCCCTCTCCTCTGACAGCGTCGTTGCGCAAATTGCGGCCTACCGGCACGCGCGGTGACCTACTCGCGGTCGCAGCGAAGTTTCGCAGCTCCGGCGGGTTTGCCAGCTCTTTGGCGTCTCTGGACAAGACGCTTTCTTCATTCGTCGCGAAGGTGCAGACACTGGGCGCCGCGGCGTTCTGGACCGATGCGCAGCGGGCATTTCCGGAACTGTTCTCGACCACCCCTTCGGCGTACGTTGCCACGCCCCCATACACACAGTCGGTTTCGCGGGTGACCGACAGCCTGTTGGTGGCGGCGATGGTTGCCTGCGTTTCCCCGAACGTGCGCTTGTTGCTGGGTCGTGCGGCACGCGCGCTGTGGCTGATTCGTCGCATGGCGCAGCAGGACGAGATCTCATGGCGCGATTTCAATGCCGCGCCGCTGGCGCTGGCCGCGGGAATTTTTCCGCTGCCGGTCGCCGGTGTGGATGTAAAGGCTCAACAGAAGGTCCAGTCCGACGCGAACGCGGCCGCTCTCGCCGCTCGCCGCAAACGTCTGGCGCAATTGGCCAGCTCGCTCGCTGCAAGCCGCCGGGCGATCGACGAACTGCTGAAGAGTCTGACGCGGGCCGATTCAAAGTCCGCGACCTCCGTTGCAAGCAATGCCTCGGCAGCCGCTGCCTCCTCGAAGCAGCCGGGTATCGCGCTGCCGGACGCGAATTAGAACCGACGATGGCGTCTGGGACAAGGCGATGTCAGCAAAGCGACGGCCGTTGCGCGGCGAGTTTCGCCTCGGCGTCAAGCCGGCACAACGAGATTCCGCCGCCTGGTTGCTGAGGACTGCGGACCAGCAAAACGTACAACTCGCCGACGAGGTGCGGAAGCTTGTCGCGAGCGGTCTGGCGATCGTGCCCACGTTGCGAGGGCCCCGGGATCCGATCGCCGATATCGATCGAAAGCGCGTATTGATGGCCGATCCCGCAGCCGATGTACCCCTCAAGCCTGGAGTCGTGCCGCACGAAACTTGGTGGGCCTGCGGTTCCAACTATTTCAGCGCAAATGCGGCTGTCTTTAACGCTCCGGCGCATGTGCTGCGCAACAACTGTTATTGCTTCGCAAGCAACCATTTGGCCAATGTACGTTCTGCACGGCCAGGCCGACGTAATGGGCGCCCGGCCACGTCAATCACCTGCGGCGGCGTGGTCGATGGGCTCCGTGCCGACGGTTGGAAGGACGGTTGCGAACCGAATGCGTTGACCATCGTCATGGTCATCTGGCCTGGCTTTGACTATCACTTCTACCGCTTGGTGACCGGTGGTCCGTATTGGTGGTGGGGGCACAAGCCTGGGGGTACGCCGGCCAAATACACCGATGATTGCGGGCACGCCATTTACCAGTACCACGGTCGGGGCTATGCGCCGAACAACATATGTCGCGGGAACTACACAGACTTTCGCGGCTATTTCTATCAGAACAACCGGACCGCCTTCGTCGCTTAGGCGATATAGCCGCGGGATTTCGCAGCCGGGTGCCCGCGGTATTAGCTTGGACCTTCCTGACGTATGCGTGCGTGGCTATTTCGGAAGGCTGTGAATCGATGCAATCGCGTATCGACGTGGGACTTGATGTCTTTTCGGGTATGCCGAATCCCAGCTGGATCTTGACGGCGTCGGAGAGCGAAAGGTTCCTGAAGCAAGTGGCGACGCTGCCGCTGGCCTCGGTGGGGGAACTGTCAGGGCGCCTTGGCTACCGCGGCTTTGTCGTTCGACGGACGCAAGGAGGCGACGTGCAGCTGATGCGAGTTCACTCAGGCAAGCTTCGAATCTCGCGCACTGCGCAGACTGCTCACGCGATCGACCAAGGTCGCGGGCTGGAGCGTTGGCTGCTCGTGACGGGTAAGCCCCATCTAAAGGGCGAGCTTTTCCGCCTTGCAGAGAGCGACCTTCGGTGACGATCGCGTGTGATCGCCGCTTTGCAGTTCGGGTTGTGCAGCGGCGCGACGATAGCCAAAGTGGATGCAGAAATGTCGCAATAGGCAAGACGTCCGCCTGCGGCCACGAAGTCTGGCGGATTCAACTGGTCAACGCAACGGTCTGGCTGACCATCTCAGCCGGGGTCTGGAAGCCGAGAGTCGTTCTCGGCCTCTCGTTCAATTGTCTCGCCAAGGCGTTGAGCTTGGCTTGTGGGTAGCTCGAGATGTTGATGCCTTTCGGGAGCTCAACCGGCGACGATAACTTCGCATAACGTCGCGGGCCATGAACAACGGGCAACGTCTGGGGTCTATGCAATCGCCTGGGACTCTACAACTGATTAGCTCGGCAAACATAATTTCCGCTAATTCACCTGTTCGCCATGTCGTGAAAAGCCCCGCTCGCCAGGGGCGCGTTTCATTGCGTGCTCACCCCAACGGCTGCCGGCGTTGCAAGAAGTTCTGCGTTCGTGGCAGCCTCAATTTCTCAAATAGCAGTCCCAGTTTTCTCAACTAGCCGAAGCACAGACCGCATGGGTTGAACCGTGCTGACTGGCCTGGCGCATTCGGCTATACGCTGGCCGAAATCATTGGACGCACCGGCGACCAATGGGCCCGAATGGTCCCGATGGGTCAGAAGCAGTTGCGGGACGAGTGAGCTCGCGAAGGTCTTTCGCGCATCCGATGTTGATGCCCATTGACCCGGCCCCGAGCGGGCATTGACGAGTGAACCGCTACGGGCGTCGCGAGTGTCGGACGCAGGTAGGGCAAGGCGATACGCTCAGGGATTCGCCCAATCGTGAAAATACCATTCCCTTACCTGTGACTGCTCGCTCGTTACGTTATTGATTTTATTGAGGAAGGATTTCGCGCAATTGTGAGAATGCCCACCGGACAAGCCGTTCGCCCGCAAACCTGGCGCCGGGCGGCCGCGCGAACCGGCACGACCCGGTGCAGGGCGTCACCTGGCGCTGGCAGAGCATCGACGGGGCCATGCTCGAGGCGACTCTGGCGCTAGCGGCGGTCGCACGCAATCCGACCGATCGGGGGAAAAATGGGGAGCAAGCGCCACCTGTTGGTAAACGGCCGTGGTGCCCGGTTGCCACTCGTCGTGACCGGGGCCAACCGGCATGACGTCACACCGCTCGATGCGGTGCTCCAGGCCATCATGATCAAGCGCAGGGCGCCATCCGGGCGGCGCAGCATGCCTCAGGCGCACCAGGGAGGCCCGGGCAAAGCGGCGCAACCCAACCGGGAGGGCGCGTCGCTGGGTCATTGGGGTCTGCCATAGCGGGTTCAACCGATTTCGCAAGTTGCTGGTGCGCTACGAGAAGCTCGAACGCAGCTTTGTTGCACTCAACCACATTGCCGCCGCGATCAGCGCGTTGCGCAACGTGTCGTTGAAGATCAATATCATTTACCGATAGGCCCTAAGTCGTATGCATCGTGCTGAGATCAGAACGTATCTGGTCCAAGCGATTTCGCAACGACCCCGGTGCGCCCGGGTTGCCGCTATAGGTTTCGTACCAGGTGACGATGTCGGCCCTCCCGAGCCGACGATATTTTTCAATCTCGAACTCCAGCATGCCGAACGCATCCGCGTACGCCGGCCCGGTCACGTGGAAAACTTTCATGCCGCGGTCGAGCAGGCCCATCTGGCCGCGTTGCATGAGCCTGGCGCGCGCCGCCGCCCCGAGCGCGACGTAGGGTGCGAACGGCAAACTGGCCAGCAGCGGCTGAATACTGCGGTGGTAGACCGAGAACCAGCCGTCGATCGGTCCGTCGTACAGACCCTCGGCGGCATCAAACACGCGGTACTGGTCGAGCGGCGGGCGCGCGCCAGTGGTGTGTTCGTCCTGCCAGACGTCGGCGACGAGCTGGCGCACGCTCGGGAAGCGCCTGAACAACCGCTCGGCGCGCTCGGCGATGCCGCGCGAGATGGAGACCACGTCGTCGTCGATCTGCGCGACGAGCGTGTAGCGCGCCGCGGCAAACAGCGTCGCGTACGCGCGCATGCCGATGTTCTCGGGCGTGCGGCCGAGCACACGCAGCGGCACCCCACGCGTGATGGCGCCATCGATCTCGGCATCGAGCGCCGCGTCGGCCACGTTCAGCCACAGCAGGATCTCGAACGGCGCGCTGGTCTTGTCGACCAGGTCGGCGAGCAGCCGCCGCGCGTAGATCGGCCGGTAGACGGCGATGCAGTACGAAATCACGCGCGTCGCCTCGCGTCACGCGGCCATCAGGCGCGGGTATTTCGCCAGCCGGAAGATGAAGCTCTGCCGGTCAACATGGCGCCAGCGCACGCCGCGGCGCATCAGGGCGTCGACGAGGTGCCAGTCCCAGGCCATCATGTCGAACGGCAGGTCGTCGCCAAGGTGCAACTCGAAGAGTTCGCGCCGAAACATCGGTTGTCCCAGATCGATGCGGCCCGGGCGCGGCACCGGGTGGCTGAGCACGAGTCGCCCGTCGTACTGGCACGAGCTGTACGCGAAGCCGAGCATCGGCTCGCGATCGAGCACACACATCAGCGCGTCGACATGATCGGGCGTGTAGCCGTTGTCGTCAGAGAGAAAGCTCAGGTACTCGCCGCGCGCCAGCCGCAGCCCGGCCGCCGCCGGCGCGATGCCCCAGTTGTTGTGACGCTGCTTCAGGTCGTACAGGCCGATGCGTGTGTCGCCGGCCTGCGCGACGATCGCGCGGATGCGCGCCAGCACCTCAGGCGGCGGGTGGTCGGCGACGATCAGGTGCTCGTAGTCGCGAAACGCCAGCCGCTGTACCGACGCGATGCACTGGCGCAGGCACTCGGCGCGGTCGTAGACGGTCGTCACGATCGACAGGCGCGCCGTGGGCACCGCAACCGCCTGCAACGCGTCCACATCGTCGACCTGGCGCGCACGCGGCGCGTCGGCCGCCGTGAGCTTCAAGCCACGCACGCGCACCGTACCGCCCTGCGCGCCGATAAACGCGAAGCCGCCACTCAGCACCGGATCGCGCACGCGGTGCAGCAGCTGCTCGTTGCGCCAGAGCGACAGCATGCCGCCCTGGCAGACCAGCCGGAAGCGCACCCAGCCAAGCCGGGGCGCCTCGACCTGGCGGAACACGTGCTGGTGCCGCGCGAGGTAGGCGCGGCGCTCGTCGGCGAGCAGGTGGTACGAGTTGCTGGTCTGGTCGATGCGGTCGGCCTGGTGCAGCTTCGCGATCAGGCAGGCGCCGGGCTCCAGACAGGCCTCGAAGCTGAGGTCGGCCGCGTCGAAACGCGCCCGGCTCGCCAGGCCGCGCTCGACGCCGGCGCCGCGGTGTGCGCCGGCGTCAATCACGAGGTCGCCGCTGTCATCGCTGCGCACGACGCCCCCGAGATCGTCCCAATCGGCGTCAAAGGCGATGATGCGTTCGGGCTCGGCCAGCAACGCGGGCCCGGGCTGGGGTCCGGCCACCTTCAGGATGGGTGCGGGCCGAGGCGCGATGACGAGCGGCGCGGCTTCCAGAGCGAGTTCCATCGCGGTCCTCAGTCGTTGCGAATAAGTGGCATCACGCAGGCGCGCCGCGCAGGCTTGCTGCACGCGCGTCCGGTCGGCCCGGTCGGCCAGAAAGTGTTCGATGAGCGTGGCCGCCTCGGCCTCGGTGCGAAAGGTCGGCAGCTCGGGAACCTCGCGCAGCAGTTCGTCGCGCGGCTCGCTGAGCACCAGCGCGCCGCAGGCGAGCGCCTCGCAGATGCGCGGGTTCATCGCGGTCGCGACGAAGCCTTCGCGGTTAAAGTGGTGGCGGTCGCGGAACACATTGACGACGATGGCGGTGTCTCGGTACAGCTGCGCCGCGCGCTCTGCGGGCACGTTCGGCGACAGGCACAGCGCGCCGAGAGAAGCCTCGCGCCACGGCCCGCCGACCACATAGTCGAGCAGGCTGCGGCTTGCCAGGCCAGCAAGCAAGCGCTCGCGCGACGGGTTCGCGCCACCGATGAAGCCAACGCGGTAGCGGCGCTCGGCCGGCGCCGGCGCGTGATGCAGGACTGGTGCGTAGGCGACCGGCAGTCGGTGTGAGTTGCGGTGGCGCGCCAGCGTGGCGGCATCGTTCACGAAGACCCGCGTGAATTGCCCCGACCATGCCGCGGTGTCGTCGACTTCGTATGGCTCGTCGAGCAGCCATACCGCCGAGCGCAGCGCGTTGAAGCGCGGGCCCCAGCGCTGCACGAAGCGCCGGCCGTGCACGACGAACAGCAGGTCGGGCCGGAAGCGCTCGATCTTGTGCGGCAGTTGCGGGTCGTCCCAGTCAGCATGCTCGCTCGCCAGGCCGAGCGACTGCGCGGCCTCGCGCAGGCCGGTCTCGAACACCGTGCCGCACGACAGGAAACGGTAGTGCACGCAGAAGACGCGCCGCGGCGCGGCCTGCTGCGTTGCGCTTGCGTTCGCCCAATGGTCGAGCTGGGCGCGCGGCAACGACGTGAGGCGGCTCGCCGGGCTCAGGTTCGCCAGCAGCACGCCCTCGGCGCGGCAGGCCTCGGCCAGCGCGCCGTACTCGCGGTCGATCTGCGCGATCTGGCCGGCGAGCGGGTGCTTGCCGGTGGCGCCGAAGAAATGATCGTCGGTGAAGTCGACGCCGATCAACCCGATGCGGCCTGCTCCGAGGTGGCGCGCGAGATTGACCGCAACATAGGGCGAATTTTCGGTGTAGTGAAGGCTTTGCGCATCGGCGCGATCGGTTCCCCCGCGCCGGCCGAGCCGGAAGTGCACCGCGCGCGGGTGCGACAGCTCGAGCTGGGTGAACACCGCCCTCGCCTGCGAGCGCTCGACATGGGCATAGCGCTCGCGGTCGAATTGGCGCCGCTCGTTGACCACGACAAGGTAGTCTGGCGTGAAGCGCCGGCCGACATCGTTGACGCCGATCGTGATGAAGCGCTCGGGTTGCCTCAGCCGCGCCAGAGAACTGCCGCAGCCGCAGACGATGATGGTCTCACCGCGATGCCGGTCGCGGTAGTCGACGAATTCACCGACCGGCGAGGTCGTCATCACGCCCGCCATCATCAGGTGTCCGCGACGTTCTTGATCGGCTGGATAAAGACGCGATTGGCGGCCCGTCCGAACAGGTTCGGGTCGGGCGTGACGAAGTGCAGGATGGCTTCGTCACCGAGCCGTACTGCGAGGTTGCCGGTGGCCGTCGCGGTGTTCGCGACCATCACGCCGTAGGGCGTGGTGGCGTCGAGCGGCACCGCAACGAAGCAGTTGGCGCTGAAGGCGAGCAGGTTGGCGGCGAACACGTTGTTCTGCTCGACGAAGGTGTTGCCGTGCAGCACCGCGCTCGCGAACAGGCCGGCGGCGTTGTTCTTCAGCAGCCTCTTCGTCGCAGCCGAACCGAGCGCGATCATCGAGACGGTGTTGTCGCTGAACGTGAGCAGCCCGGCCGGCTTGTCGAAGCGCAGTTGCTTGTTCAGCTCAATCAAGCGGCGCAACAGCGCCTCGTCGGGAACGCCGGCCAGCTCGCCGTAGAAGCTGACGATACCGACGAAGCGGTTCTGCACGATCCGGCAATCGCCGCCGATGTCCTGGAACACCGCCGCGACCGTCGGCATGATGGTCGTCACCGCGCAACCGGTCATGCCCAGGCGATCAGCACCGAGCACGCGCAGCGCCGGCGTCCTGGCGCGCTCGCGCGGCAGGTCGATCTGCACCGAAGCGAGCCTCACCTCGCCGTTCTTTTGCAGCACGACACCAACCTCACCCTCGGCCTGGATCACCAGATCGCGCAACTCGAGCGCCGCAAAATTGCCCAGTTCCATCTCGTTGCCCAGGCGCAGCACCGACGTCTGCCCGCAACCGTGCAGGCACAGGCGCGCCTTGCCGCCGCCGTCGGCCTTCAGCCCATCGAGCGCGTGCGTGCCGGGCAAGAAGCAGATGCAGGCCGCGGCACCGCCCTGCTCCAGCAGTTTGCCGAGCAGGCCGCTGTCGAGCTCGGCGAACTGGCCGCCGTTGCCGATCGTGATGTCGCAACCAGCGCCATCGCCGGCGACCACCGCGGTGGCGTTGAAGCTCAGGCGTTGCAGCACCTGGCCAGCGTCGTCGAGCAACTCGACGCGCACGCGCTGTGCGCCGCCGGCACCGAGCCGCCACGCGATCGCCGCGATGCCTCGCGGGTCGGTCGTCGGCGTAGCCGATCCGACGATGCTGCCGCCGCCCTGCTCGACGAGCGCGTGCAGCACCACGCCGGCGATGCCGTCGACGCCGTTCGCGACCCGCACCTCGAGTGCCTGTGCCAGCGCAGCGCTGGGCGCGGCCTGCTGGCCGTCGCCCGAGACGTACTGCAGCGCGAGCGAGGCCGTCGCGCAGAACACGATCAACTGGCCGGGCAGCGGCTGGCGATCGGCGTCGAGCAGGCTCGCGCGCACGCGCTGGAAGCGCGCCGGCGATCCGCCGGCGGGGCCGAGTACCCAGTCGCAACTCGCCTGACCGGCATCGTCCGTCGTCGTCTCGAACTGCCAGGTCGAGCCACCGACGAGCCCGCCACCGCTCTCAACCTCGAAGCGCACACCGGCGCCTGCGACCGGCACCGTGCCGCGCGCAACCCGCAGCGCCAGCGGCTGCGGCAGCCCGGCGCCGGGCGCGGCGTCCTGCCCGTCGCCCGAGACATACAGCAGCTGCTCGAACGCGGTCAGCGGCGCAAACCGCTCGCGGCAGTCGCTCGCGATCGTCACGCAGCCCTCGCCGTCGACCTCGACGATGCCAAGCCGACAATAGGCGTCGGCCACGCCGGCGGGGGCGCGGGCGATCGGGTCGCCGTCGCCATCGCGCGGCCACTCGACGTCGGCGCAGATCGTGCGCGCCGGGATCTGCCAGTAGTCGCCCGGGCGGTAGCTGCCACCCGGCTCGAAGCGAACCTGCACGCCGTCCTCGAGGTCGAGCCAGGCGCCTTCGACGATCGGCAGCGTGTGCGTGCCGGCGACCGCGGGCCGGTGATCCCAGCGGCGCAGCATCGGGTGGCGCGACGGGTCTTGCCCGATGGTGCTGGCTGGCAGGCCGGTGAGCACCAGCTCGCGTTCGTCGTCGCCCTCGTTCGAGAACTCGAACAGCACGCCGGCGCGCTGCGCGAGCTCGGCGTCGTCGTCGATCAGTTCGAGCCGGTCGTGCGCGGCCACGTCGAGGTTGTCGTCACGGCCACGCGCGGCCACGCGCACGGTCGTCTGCTGCAACGCCGTGTTGATGCTGACGTTCAACACCGCATACCCGACCGAGCCGTTCTCGCGCGACCACTTGAAGGTCGGGGTCGCGCCGCCTTCGTGCACCTCGACGCGGTAAAGCTGGTTCTCCAACCGCCGGTAGCCGGCCGTCGCGGCGATTTCGCACAGGTTCGCGGCCGCCAGTTGCGGCTCGGAGCGCGCGGCCAGCCGCGGGCGCGGCGCGGTGACAAGCGCGTCCCACGCCGGCACGCTCGATGCGCAGTTCCAGTCGAACGGGCTCGCGGCGGGCAGCGCCAGCGCTTTCACCTGCACCACGGTCTGCGCGCGGGTGGCGGTGTCTGGCCCGCCGAGCGCGACCTCGCGGATTGCCGGTGCCTGCAAGGCCGACAGGTGACGCTGCCACACGTCGAGGTACATCACGTAGGCGCCCGGCGCGAGCCGCCCGGTCGCGCCACCCTCGGGCTGCTGCCCGTACGAAGCGCGCGCTTCGAGCTCGCACATCACGCCGTTCACATAGCACCGGCCGGGCTCGATCGACACGTTGACGGCCGGCAGCGCGACGGGCGGCGCGGCGCCGCCGATGCGCAGCACCGTCGAACGGTCACCCACGACCCAGGCCGGATCGCCCGCGAACAGCGACAGCGCGCGCAGCGCGGCACTGCTGCCAGCAGGTTGAAGCGCCCAATTGGCGCCGCCGTCGGTGCTGTGCAGCAGCACGCCGCCGGCACCGGCCGCCCAACCTTCGTCGGCATCGCGGAATGCGATCGCGTGCAGCGTGGCCAATGACGGCGTGTTACACGGCAGCCAGGTGGCGCCGAAGTCTTCGCTGCGCACGATGCTGCCGTTGTGCCCGGCCGCCCAAGCGTTCGTGCTGCCGAACACGGCGAGCGCGCGCAGGTGCGCGGCGGTGCCGCTCGGTGATGGCGACCAGGTCTGGCCGCCATCGCGGCTTGCGACGATCGCGCCGCCCTGCCCGACCGCGAGCCCATTCAACGCGTCGATGAAATGAACCGCCTGCAAGCGAGATGCGCCTGTCTGCGCGGGGCGCCAGTTCGCACCCCCATCGACGGTCGCGAGCGCGACCCCGCCATCACCGACCGCCCACGCATGGTTCGCGTCGAATACCGCCACACCGCGCAGCGCCTGCAGCGTGCCGGCGTCTTGCGCGATCCAGGTCAGCCCCTGGTCGCTGGTCTTGCGCAGCACGCCGCCGTCGCCGGCGACCCAGCCGACGCCGCCGACCTGCTGCACGGCGTTCAGCCGCGCGCTGGTGTGCAGATCGACCAGCGCCCAGTCGGCACCGGCGTTCGAGGTAGTCAGCAGCGCGCCGTCTTCGCCGGTGATCCAGGCGGCGTTCGCATTGACCGCCAGCACCGCCAGCGCGTTGGTCTCGGCGACGAGCGCATAGCCGGCCGAGTCCATCGGCGTGCCGCACGGACCGATCGTGTCGCGCGCGAGGCGCTCGGCGCGGTAGCGCGTGAGGTCGGCCTGCTCGTTCCAGTCGGCATCGGTGACGATGCGGCCTTGCTGCAGTCGCACCGCGCTGTAGTGCAGCGCGCGCTCGAAGGTTTCGCGGGTGAGATCGCCTTTCATGGTAGTCCTTGTCGGGTTGCTCGTCAGGTGACGAAGTGAAGGCCGGCTTCGAGGCCGAAACGCAGGTATTCGTCGAGTGCATCGCGCAGGTTGGCCTCGCGCTGCGGCTGCTTCAGGAACTCGAACGCGCCCATCTCGGCACCGCTTTCGGCGCCGCTGCGAATTTGCGCCGCGCAGCGCAATTCGAGCTGGCCGAAGCCCGGGTTGCCGTACTCGCGTGAGACGAACAGCGGCCGGATCAGCGCGGCCACCTCGGTGCGGATCGCGCTGTCTTGCGCGGCTGTAGGCGCCAGGCCCGGCGCTGCGGCCTTGCGCCGCGCGGCGATGCGGGTCGTGCCTTCGAGCTCGGGCTGGCAGCGATAGCGCCGCGCAACAGTCGAGCCCGGCGCCACGTACGAGAAGCGCACGCAGCCCGTCTGGCGTCGCAGCGCCTGCACCGGGGCGGCGAAGATGCAGTCGCAGGCCGACAGGCTCAGCGCCAGCACGCCGCCGAAGAAGCTGCTGCGATCGATTGCGAGCGTGGTCTCGGGCGCGTCCAGGCTGAGCGCGGGCGAGCCCTCGCCGCTGCCGACGATGCTGTCGCGGATCGATACGCTGCGGATCGGCTCGGGCACCGCGATGCTTGCGCAGATCGAATGGTCGAACTCGAGCGTGAGCCGCTCGTTGCCGCCGGGCGCCACGTACACCGCGCCGCGCCCGGGGATCACGCTGCAGTGTGCCAGCGCAAGGCGCGCCAGATTGCCCGGCGCGACGGTGAGCAGCCCTTCGATCAGCACGCCGTTGATCCAGCACGCGCCGGCATTGAGCGACCCGGCCGCGGCGGTGCCACGCACGACCCAGTCGCCGACGACGTGCGCGCGCACCTGTCGCGCCTCGAAGTGTCCAGCCACGCGCACGCCGCGCAGCGGTTCGGGCGACCATTCGCCGGCGACAATCAACAACTGCGAGCGCTCGCCAATGTCGATCTCGAGCGGCTGCGGCGGGCTGCTGGCCCCGGTGCCTGGGTGGTCACTGAGGCTGTCCATCAGCACGATCACGCCGCTGCGCCCGCCGGGCTGCAGGTTCCAGGCCGCGACGGCGTCGCGCAGGTTCGGGAAGAGCGTGCCGCTGCCGTCGTCGGCCAGCAGGTGCGAGACGCCGACCTGCCAGACCGAGGAGTCGAAGAAGCCGCCGGCATCGCCAGCTTCCGCAATATCGATCGCGAGCGATTGATTCGGAGCGCGAAGCGCGGCGCCGCGGTCGTAGGGGCCGCCGCCCAGATCGCCCGGGAAGCCGTAGCTGCTATGGACCCAGACCTCGCGCACATCGAGCCCCTGCGCGAACGCGAGCCGGCCGCGCGTCGGGTCGAACGCCAGCGCGCGCGGGGTCGGCAACGCGAGCTCGACGTCGTCGGGGATTTCGCAGAGGTAGATGTCTTCGCGGCGCACCTCGACCGGCGAGACCTCGCCCGCGAGTCGCGCCCAGACGCGCAGCACCGGGTCGGCCTCGGTCATGAAGCGCGGCGCGGGCAGCGCGATGCCTTGCCGCAGGCGTTCGAGCTCGGCGTTCAGCGCCAGGCCACGCAACGGGCCGGGCACGTTCTCTTCTTCGGCGAGGTGCGTCATCGTGGTCTCGGTGCGCGCCGGGTTGAACAGCGGCGAGTCGCAACCCACCGGGTGCACGCTCCACCAGCCACCACGGTCGCGCGCGTTCGCGAAGTCGGGCGCCGCATCGCCCGGCGCGCCGACGCCGATCGCGTAGCTGCGCAGGCGCCACAGCAACAGGCCGATGTTCGGGATGTTGTGGCGCCCGCCGCGGGTCGCGGCACGCCGCACCTCGGCGGTGTGCGAGAACGGATCGAACGCGCCGAGCGCGAAGCCGGCGAGCTCGGCGCGTGCCGCGTCGCGCACGCCAGGCGTGGCTGGCGGCGCGGGCCGCACGTGGTTCAGGTGCTGCGTGGTGGCGAGGCGTGTGAAGAACTCGACCGCGCGCGCCGGCCAGCCGGTAGTGTCGTGCGCGAGCTGCTCCAGCACCACCGCCGTGCCCTTGCGGCGCCGGTAGGCGATTGTGTTCGCCACATAGGCGCGCGCGCTGACACCCGCCGACGCCACCGGGCGGACCGGCCGCGCGCCGAGAAGATCGCCGATGTAAGGCACGACCCACTCGTCGCAGGTCTCGATGAACCAGTTGTCGTAGAGGCCGGCGCTGTCGGCCTCTACCCGTTCCAGCTCGCCTTCGATCACCGCCAGCAGCGCGCGCAGCGGCTCGCCCTGGTCGGCATCACGCACGCGGTAGACGGCAGGCAACAGCTTGTACAGCCGCTCGGGCATCAAGAGGCTCATGCGGGCATCTCCGTCAAGGTCAGCGCAGCCGGATTGATCAGCAGCAGTTCGGCCGGCGTCGGTTTGGTCTCGCCCGCCTTCAGGAACGCGCCAAACGCGGGCACGGCGTCGAGCACGGCGCTGGCGGCCGGCGGGGCGTCGGCGTACGGCTGCAGTTCCGTGAGGTCAACGGCGAGCACGCCGGCCACCGTGTGGATCAGGGCCATCACCTCGGCTGCCGTCACCGACTGACCCAGGTCGCGTGCCGCGAAACCGAAGCCCTGCAGCAGCAGCGCCGAGGCCGCCGCCTGCACGTCGGCGAAGCGCCAGCGCGGGTCGATCGCGAGTTGCGCGGCGCAGCTGAAGTAGCGCTGCACGTAAGGCGCCACCGCGAAGCGCTGAGACGGGTCGCTGGCCGCGGCGATCGACTTCGCCAGGTTGGTCATCACGTCGTCTCCGGGGGCGTCGCCGGTGGCGCCGGCAACCGTCAGGTAGACGAAGTTCGCGCCCGCTATCCACAGCACATCGGCTCGCGCCTTGCCGATGCCGGGGTAGGCGCGCGCGTAGTCCTGGTAGTCGTGCAGCGAGACGACGCGATCGAAGGTCAGCCAGGTCAGCGGCGCATTGCGTCGCGCGTCGACCAGTTGTTCGGGGCCCTCGGCGCCGGCCGCGGGCACCGGGTTGGTCACGCCGCGCAGGCCGAGCGGCATCGCGCGCAGCATCGTCAGCGAGCCGGCATCGACCTCGCCGTCGGGCCCGATGCCGCTGCGGTAGCGCGCCGCCACGTTGACGCTGCCGGTCGGCAGGCGCGCGCCCTGCACGCCGTCGCCGAAGATCAGTTGCATGCGCGCGTCGTTGTCGACGCGGGTCGCGTACACCTGCGCGTCGGGCGCGACACCGTACAGCGAGTCGACCTCGTCCCATCGCACGCCGCCGACTCGCACTTCGAGCGTGCTTTGCACGCCCCTCGGCGTGGGCGCAGTGACAAACGTGGTCGGCGGCTTCTTCAGCATGAAGCTCTGGTGCGGCAGCGATGCATCGCCGCTGCCGAGCACCTCGACGACGCCCTCGCCATGTGTCGCGTGCACGACGTTGGCGTTGATCTTCAGTGCGCTGCGCCGATACGAGTAAACAAGCTGCTTGTGCAGCAGCAACGTGCTGCGGCCGCCGGCGTGGACGATGTCGTCGAGCACCGCGATCTCGGCTGCGCCGACGCCGGGCAGGTCGCTGCGCTCGCCGGTCAGCGCAATCGGTTGGCCGGGCGTCAAACCGAGCACCATGCGGTCGAGTTCGATCGCCAGATCGCCGGCGGCGATCGGCGTGTCGATCGGAAGCTCGGCGAGCGGCAGCTTGCGGCTCGCGACGTGTGCGGTGCTGCTGCGGAAGCCGAACGCGGGCGTGTCGGACTTGGGCAGCACGTGGCCGTCGGCGCCCGCCAGCGTCAGCGCCATCGCGCGGCCCGACAGGCCGTAGTCGGCTCGCGAGGTTTCGCGCGCGTCGAACACACTGTAGGCCGTGGCCGTCTGGTCAGGCGCATCGAACACGACCCAGCCGGCGCGGTTGACGTTGGGCACGGCGCGCTCGAGGTAGGTGTGGGGGGGGATCGGGTTGCCCTGCGAGTCTTGCCAGATCGTGCGCGGCACGCCGAGCGTGCTGGCGTTGGCGCCGCCGTCGGGATCGCCCACATCCCAACCTTGCGGGTACGCGTCGTCATGCACGTTGTCGGTCTTGGCCGGCAGCACGGCCCACTTCGGCGCGTTGTTGCCGAAGAAGCCGAGCTTCGCGCCGAAACCGAACGCGCCGGCCTCGGGCGCGATCGGCGGGCCGTCGGCCGGCTTGGAAATCGCCTTGACAAGGCTCGTCGCGCTCCAGCGCTGGATGCCGATCATGGCCTGCAGGTCGCGCTCGCGCCACGCCTGCGTCGTCACGGTGTGGCTCAGTGCCACGCTCGTGAACGGCACGCTGGCGATCTGTGCCCGCGCGAAACTTCGCACAGGCTTGATCACGTACGGCACGAGCCAGCGAATGTACGGCGGCGGCTGCGGCGTCTGCACCGCGGGCAGCGGCTCCAGGTCAACCCGCACGCGCTTGAGCGCCGGCTCGGCGACCACGTCGACCGCGCGCAGCACCAGCGCGGCAAGATCACTGCCCCTCTTGGCCGAGAACAGGATCAGGTCGCCGCCGGCAATGCCGGTCGTGGCGTCTGTGAAGTAGACGCGGCTGACCTCGATCGCATCGACCCGGTCGTCGATGCTCAGGTCGGGGTCGAGGCGGAACTGGTCCTGCTGGCCCAGATCGAGATGCAGGTTCGCGCTGCCGGCCGGGAAGCTGCCGCGCGGGCCAATCAGCACCAGCGCCTTGCGGGTTGCCGCCAGCGCCCCGGCGGCGGTGGGCGCGCCGGGCACGTCGAGCAGCGCCATGTCGGCCGGGCGCGACTGGCGCGCCAGCAGCGCGTTCCAGCCGGCGTGCGCGACGATCTCTGCGCTCGTCTCGAATACCTGCGGCAGCTTGCCCTGCGGCGGCACGCTCTGCACCGGCGCGCCGCGCGCGAGCGTGCACACGCCGGGCGCCCCCGGTGCGTCTTCGATCGTGAATGCGAGGTGCACGCTGGCCGCCACGCCGGGCTTGAGCTCGTAGCCGATCGTGCGCGCGAGTTCGAGCACCGAGCGCCGCTCGGTCGCGGTGCGCAGAAAGCCTTCGTTGGCGATGCGCTCCTGGTAGAAAGTGAGCACATCGGCGACACAGGCACACGCATCGATCAGCGCGACGCTCGGGTCGGTACTGCTGCGCGACAGCAGCCGCGCGAGCGGTCGCGGCGAATCGGCCTCGCTCGCATCTGCGCTCGCGATCGGCAGGCGCTGCAGCATGCGCGCGTAGAAGCCCGGCTGCACGTCCACACGGTAGCGCAGCGCCGGCAGGCCCGGATCATTGCGCACAGGTTCTGGCACGGCGAGACCTTCGCAGCAGTGGCAGTCGTCGAGCTGATTGTCCATGCTCACACTCCCGTGTCGACGTCGAACCGGATGCGACCGTTCTCGGGCGCGTTCGGGTCATTGTCCAGGCGCGCGATCTCGAGCCGCGTCATCGCGATTCGACCGCTCGCGATCTCGCCGTTGGCGCTGCGCCCGCGTCGCTGGAAACGTGTCGCGGTGGCGTAAGAGACACCTGGCACGCCCATCGCCGTGGCGATCAGCGCGCTCAGGTAGACCGGCTGGCCGAAGCTGAACCGGTCGGGGTGGAAGAAGCCGGTCTGGCCACTGGGCAGCCGCGTGCTGCTGAACGCATCAAGCAGCCGGCCTTCGACGTCGGCCGCGAAGTAGCCGGGCAAGGTGCACACGTGCAGCTCGATGTCGAGCGCGACGAAGTCCGGCGCGTCGATCTCGACATCGTGGCCGGCCATGCGGTAGCGTTCGATCATGCGGCGCAGGTCGGTCTCGAAATCGGCGTCGACCGTGTCGCTGCCGCGCCGGTCGACGGTAATGAACATCGTGTACCAGCTGCCCGTCCAGCGCCGCGTCGCGACCGCGCGCTGCACGCGCGGCTCGCGTTCGGTCACTGCCGCGTAATCGGCCGCAGTCACCGCGCGCTCCTGGCGGCGGAACGCCTGCGGCGCGTACATCCGCGCCTCGGCGAGCGGTTGCGGGTCGATGCCGCCGACGGCCGCGAGCGGGTTGCGCACCGCCATGATGGCGCCGGGGCCGAAGCCGGCGACGACGTGGCCGATCGCTTCGGCGCCAATGTTCCCGGCTGCGCCGTTGCCGGTGCGCAGGCGCGCCGTCAGCGCCTCCTGGGCACGTGGCCGGCGGCCATTGACGCTATCGCCGAAGCGCAGCACCGCATGCCCGTCGTTCTCGGTCTCGACGACGAACTCGGCCGCCTCGGCAGCACTCGCGAGCAGGTCGTGCTGCACCGTCCAGCGGCGCCGATCGCTCTCGCTGCGCAGGTCGAGCGCGGGGCGCCCATCGGCCATGTCAAGTTGCAACGCGGCGCTCGCGCTGGCGGTGCTGTCGATCAGCGTCACCGCATCGCTGCCTGCCAAGCGGACCCGGCCTTGCTGCGTGAGCGGCGCGACAGCGCTGCGGTCGAGCGGGTAGCGCGGCACCCGACCGCCGGGCAGGGCGGCGAGCGCATCGGCGTGCTTGGCGCTGCGGCCGTGGTCGGCGAGCGCGACATTGCCGCAGGCGCCCGCGAGGTCGGGTACCAGCAAACCGCGGATGCGCTTCGACAGACACAGCGCGAACGGCAATGCATCGGCATTGCCCCACGCGATCTCGACGAACGACTGGTCGGTGACCGGGTCGCGCCGCACTGGCGCGACGCCGCGCACGCCGTGGTTCAACGGCGCTTCGGGGTCGACAAGGGTCAGGCGCACCGCGTGCCGCTGCTGGCGATCGGCGTCGGCGGGCTCGCCGGTGGTGGCGCTGGCGAGCGATTCGAGCAGCAGCACGTCGCCCACGCGCAGACGCAAGCGGTTCGCGCCGTCGTCGCGCAGGAAGGCCTGCACCGCGCCCTGCGGCAGACAGCACTCGTCGTCGCTCCAGGTGTGGAAGCGCAGCGCGTTGTGCGCGTTGTACAGCGTCAACGGCTGCAGCAGTTCGAACACCTCGGCGCCAGCGTCAACCGCCTCCTGCACCAGTGCAGCGGCGATGCTGGTCGGCAGGCCCGGGACGCGCGTCAGCAGCTGTGTGCCGTCAAGGCCGGTGCTTTCGTCGCAGCCGGCGAGCGTCAGACCATCGGCCGACGCGCCGGCCTCGAACGCGACCCAGGTGCGCGCGTTGCAGCCGTCGTGGAACGCGTAGTCGAGCAACCGGGTGTGGCGCCGTACCGAGACGCGCTGGCGGGCCGTACCGAGGTAGGCCTCGGTCGCCACCGCGTCCTGGAAGTACGACAGCTCGTCGCCGCGGAACGCGACCAGCTCGGCCAGCGTCACCATCAGGTCGGCGGCGTGGCGCTCGCGCCAGTCGGGCATCAGCGCCGACAGGCGGTCTAGCAGCAGGCGGCGCAAGCTCGCGTAGTCGCGCGCGAGATAGTCGATCGCCGGGCCGGTGGCGGGCGCGGGCGGGCAGACGGTGTCAGTGCGGCAATCAAAGTCGCTCGGGCAATCGACCTTGAAACTGAACGCGATCTGCGCCAGTGCCGGGTCAATCCCGGTCGGCGGCGCCGCCTGCCCGGCGTCGGCGACCAGGCGCAGCACGTAGCGCGAGAAGTCGCCGGCGCCGGCCAGGTCGACGAGCAGCACGTCGGCGTGCCACGAGATGCCGGTGACCTGTGGATCGCGCACCCGCACGCCGCCGCGGATCTCGACGTTGGCGATGGTCAGTGGCGCGGCCGGCACCCGGTCCAGCGGGTGCACGAAATGCACTTCGAGGCGGCGCTGGCCGGCCAGCACCTCGAGATAGGTGATGCCGTTGAGCAGACGGGGCGGGATCGCATGCGCGGCCTCGCGCAGCGCGTCGACACGGCCCGGTGCGCTGCAGATGTATTGCCCGCTCATGTCGGCACCTTCTGCGTGAAGCTGGCCATGTGGCTCGCCAGCGTGCGCAAGGCCGTATAGCGCACCTGCACCGAGAGCGTCGCGTTCACGCTCTCGACCTGCACCTCGTCGATGCGCAGCAAGTCACCGAGCCATTCCTGCAGCGCGCCCTGCACCAGCACCTGGAGCGTCGCCGCAAGCTCGACGCTGTTGGGCGCGAACACCAGCTGCAGCAGGCCACAGCCGAAGTCGGGACGGTTCACGCGCTCGCCCGGCACCGTGAACAGCACCTGCTCGATCATGTCGCGCAGGTGGGCGTCGTCGTTCTCGGCTTCGGCGCTGCGGCCGCGCCCATCGATGCGATATGGGAAGGCGATGTCCATGGTCATGTTCCGATCACCCGCGTCTGCGCGGCCACTGGCAGCAGCGGAGTGCCGGTCGGCGTGCAGATCGCCTGGCTGTCGAGCAGCACCGCGGGCACGCCAGCGACGAGCACGCGCGTGGCCGCGACCATCCACTGCGCCGTCACGCACGGCCCGTTGCCAGCCGGCGGCACGAAGGCGCAGCCGGTGACAAGGTACGGCGCGGCCATCGTCGCGACCGGCTGGCCCGAGACCAGCACCCGCGGATTCGGCGCGCTCGGCATGGCCGGGCCGCCATGACTGCACAGCACGGTGGCGCCAAGGTGGAGCAAGGGGCCGGGCATGGTGGCTTGGCTCGCTACACGATCGTCAACGCGCCGGCGTTGACGGTGACGGTGGGGCCGCTCATCACGATTGACGCGCCCTTGCCGTTCTGGATGTAAATGCCGGTGTCGTTGACGATCAGCGTCGCGCCGCTCGCGCTCCTGAGCATGATCCCGCCGGTCGGGCCGGGCAGATCGCTGATCGTCAGGCCGTTCTGCAGCGGCGTCTGCAACGTGATCGCCTGCACCCCTGGCGGCGTGGCGCGCGCGAGCACCGGTAGCTCGGCGGCGCTGCCCCAGAAGCAGCCGACCCAGATCGGGTAATCGGGGTTGCCCTGCTCGAACTCGATCCAAACGCCCGAGCCGACTATCGGCAGCGCGACCATGCCGTTCTGCAGGCCCGCCACCGGCACGCAAGGCATCGCCCAGGTGACGGGGATCAGCCCGCCGACATCGGGCACCTGGACCTGCAGGCGGCTCATCTGCATCGGGTCGATGTTGTTGAGCACCATCCCGCGGTACTTGCCGAAGTACTTCTCGCTCATACCGGCACCCTTGGCGTGATCGAGATGAGGCCGTTGCGCGTGAGGTTGAAGCTCTGCTTGAACTCGCCGCGCTTGAGCGTGCTGGTCACGCTCTGCACGTAGTACAAGCCGTCGTACGCGATCCCGACGCCGCGCACGCCGACCAGCCCGCGCGCCTTCAGCACACGGCCGTAGCGCAGCACGTCGAGACTGCCTTTGGCGCTGACCGAATCCTGCGATTTCTTCGCCTCCGAGAGACCGCGCAGGATTGCCTGCATCGGGTTCAGCTTCGCCGTGTCTTTCAGGATCTTGAGGTTGCTGATCGGCGTCGCCAGCACGCCGAGCGGGGGTTGCAGCGGGTTGAGGTTCGGGATCGGGATAGGGATCGGCACGCGCGTCAGCTGGTTCTGGATGAACACAATCGGCAGCACGCCCTTGGTCGGGTCGAAGCTGAAGTTCAGCGACTCGACGTTCGTCAGCGCATCCATGTCGACGTTGAGCGCAGGCTGCGGCACGCCGAGCTTGATCTCGGGGCCGAAGTACGCGATGTTGATGCCGGGCGCCGGCCCGGGCTCGATGTAGAAGACGTAGCCGACGTCGTCGGCGAGTTCGCGGATGTACTGCAGGTCGGTGCCATTTTGCGCCGGGATCTTGTCGATCGGGATCGGCACATCGGGGAACAGAATCGGGATCGGCAGCGGGATGATCCCGAACGCCGCGTACTTCGCGCACAGAAGCGCCACGCGCGCCTCGATCGGCATCGCCGGGAACGGCAGGCCGCTGAAGTCCTGCATGTCCATCACCTTGGTCAGGTCTTCGCCGGTCACAGTCACGGTGCCGGGCGAGCCGCGGTTGCCGGCCTGCACCTCGACGTTCGTCATTACGCCGTCGAACAGCGGCTGCGGGCTGCCGTTCAACGTGACGATCAGCAGCACCCGCAGCGGCGGTGTGCCGATCGACGCGGTGTTACCGGCGGCGATCAGGAAGATCGTGTTCAGCTCCGACTTGCTGGTGAACTGGAAGGTGAGCTGGAAGCCGCTCGCCGCGCCGTCGGAGCTGCGCACCTCGACACCGGTGAGCGCATCCATCACGATGCGTGGTGCAGGCACCGGGATGATCGGCCCCATCATCAGCGTCATCTGGATGCCCTTGGCCAGCTTATCCGCCATCGCCGACCCCCGGAACGCCTTCGGGCAAGGTAATCGCGAGCGTGGCGCCCACGTTCACGACCAGCGCCTCGGGCTGCATCGCGCGGTTTGCATCGCACAGGCGCCAGGACTGCTCGGGGTCGCCGAGATGCTGCGCGGCGAGGTTGTCCAGCCGGTCGCCGGCAACCAGGCTGACCGTCTGCAGCAGTGCGAAGTTCTCGGGCGGCGGCAGGAAGCGACGCTGCACGAACACGACCGTGCGGCCATCGGCCTGCACCAGCTGCGAGGTCGCGATGCCATGGTAGCGGCTGGTCGGCGCGAACGCCGACGGGGTCAGCGCGTTGGCTTGCAAAAAGGCCTGCATCGGGTCCATCAGCCGATCCCTCCGATGCCCAGCGTCGCGAAGCTCGTCGATTGCGCCTTGGCGGCCAGCTTCTCCTTGTTCTGCAGGTAGGCCATGTAGAGGCTGCCGCCTTTCGAGCTGAAGCCGAGGTCGTCGGTCGACATCACACGCAGGCTCAGACCCACCTTGGCGCGGATTGGGTTCAGCGCCGCGTCGAAGGCCTCCTCGGTGACACTGAAATCGCTGACCTTGACCGGCACGATTCGGTTCTTGCCCCACACGAACAACACCAGCGGCGCGAGCATCGGCGCGATCTCGAGCGTGCCCGAGCTGGCCTGCGCATTGACCGAGGCGAGTTGCGAGGCGCTCGGGTACACCAGCGATTCGAGCAGCGCCAGCTGCGGCTGGATGCCGTATGGGCCGGCGTTCGGGTTCTGCGAAGGGAATTCGAGCTGGTCGGTGGCGTCGATGTCGGCCTCGAGCTTGAAGGTCTCGATCGCCGGCCCCTTGAAGCGCATCGGCTCGACACGGTCGTGTTCGTTGCCACCGGCGGTCTGCGCGGTGAGCGAGCGGGTCAGCGAGTCGCTGTTGTATTGCAGCGAGATGATGCGCAGCACGCGAGCCGCGGCCGCGTCGACGATCACCAGGCCGGCCTTGATCAGCTTCGGCGCGTTCGGGAAGCTGCTCATCGCGCGGCCTCGCCGGCTCGCCACTGCAGGCGTTCAGTGCACATTGCGCCACTCCTGCACACGTGTCAGTACACCCGGGTGGCGGCTGGCGGCCTGCAGCTGCTGGCGCAGTGCGTCGTTCACCAGCACCAGCACCGGGTGTTCGGCCACGTGAAAAATCGCGGGTGCGTCCGCGGGCATCGGCCGCAGTGCCAGCCGCGTGATGCGGTCGATGACATCGGTGTCGATGAAGGTCGTCAGCTTCGAGCGTTCCCGGTCCAGCGCCGGCACACTGTCCAGCACATTGGCAATCGCGTACTGCAGCTCGGGCCGGCGCGGCACCGCCAGCGGCACCAGCTGCAGTCGCGCGCCTGCCCCCTGCAGCGCGCCCACCAGCACGGGCCCCAGCAGCAGCAAGCCAATGGAATCCCCCAGCATGTCGGTGAACTCTCCCGGTTCGTGCCGCCGCACGGTGGGCCGCGGCACGGCGTCAAGCGGCTGGCCGTTGAGCAGCTTGCGCGAGTCGGCGCTGGACAGACCGCCGAACTCGGTGACGAAGGCCATACCCGGCTCGCCGGAATACCCGGACCAGACCCAGAACTGTGGCTTGCGCGCGTTCATTTGAGCTTGCTCCTGCGCTTTTTCAAGTCGGCTCGCAGCGTGTCGACCAGTTGCTCGAACGGCTTTTGCAGCTTGCTCCAGTCGTCTCCGAACGACGACCTCAAAGCGGCCAGCCGATTGCGCACGTCGGCGGTGTAGAGCGGGTGCGATCCGGCATGGACCTTATCGGAGATGCATACGCCGTTCTGTCTGCCGTTGAAACTGAAACCGTTCTTCTTCGCGACTTCGACGGTCGGATTGAAGTACAGCTCCAGCGGAATCAGGTGGTGCGCCTCCTGCTTGCCCGTGCAACCCAGTGCGGCGCGCAGGACCCGCCGCATGGGCGCTTTCGGGTCGAACTTCGACAAGGTCGCGGCGAGTTTGATCTTGCGCGTCTTGCTGTCGATGGTCAGCGCCGGAAGAAACTTGATCCACGCCACCGAACGGCGGATCGTCTTGATCTTGCCCTTGTCTTTCGGGATGTAGCTGTAACCCGTGGGCAGCTTGGGACGGTCACGCGACTCGACCTTGCGGCCAATCAGCTTCTCGACCTTGTCCTTGATGTCCTTGATCTGCTTGAGCTTGGCCGGCGAGGTGGTCGTCGCGCCGCGCAGCTCGGCGATCACCGAAGCCGAAAAGCGCTTTGCCAGCCGCCTGAGCAGGTCCTTGTAGTCGGGTTGCAATCCGACATCGCCAGCGTGCTGCTGCTGCGCGGTGTGCGCCAGCTCGTGGTACAGCAGGCGGCGGCCGCTCTGGCTGGCCGGGTCGAAGCGGCCCGGGCCGAAGTACAGGTCGCTGCCGATGGCGAAAGCGTTCGCGCCCAGGCTTTCACTGGCCTGCTGGGCGGCGGCGTCGGTGTGCACACGCACGCCGCCGAACAGCTGGCCCATCGACGTCTCGGCGCTGCTGCGCGTGTCCTCGTCCAGCAGCGTGCCGTGCGAACGCCGGACGCAGCCGGCCAGCGCACGCGCCGACGAGCGCCGCGCCGGCCCGCGGCCGTGGCGCGAGGGCTTCACGATCTTGCGCACCTCGGCCGGCAGTTCCTCCAGGAAGCCCGGCGCCAGGTCGTTGACGATGTCCTGCACCATGTCGGCCGCCGATTCGAGCGTCGGCTCGACCAGCGCGATCAGCGAGCGCAGCACGCCGTTGACGCCGTCCAGCGCTTCTTTCGGAATGACCGGGGCAATGACGTTGTCCGAGACGACGCGGTCGATGCCCAGTTCCTTGCCGACCTTGACGATGGGCTTGTACTGCTTGGGCACCAGCGCCAGCAGCGCTGCGGTGACCGCAGCCGCGAGTTCCTCGTAGCTGACGAGATCAGACTCGGCGAACTTCTGGATGCCGGCCTTGAGCGCCTTCGGCGCGAAGTCCAGCTTCAGCTTGATCTGCGCGGCGAAATCGACTGCGAAGTCATCAACCGCGGCGTTGATGTCCAGCTCGGACAGCTTGCTCGGATCCGCCGCGATCTCGAGCAGCGACTCCAGTGCCGGCACCGCTTCCAGCACCAGGCCGATGCCGCTGACTGCAGACTGCACCGTGCTGCGCACCTTGAAGATCGGCTTGAGCACCTTGCGCAGCTTGGCAGCGGTGGCCACCAGCTTGGCGGCCAGCCGTGCGATGCCCTTGTGCTTGACGCCCGCTCGGGCCTTCGCGGGCTTGACCTCCTTATTCGCCCAGGCCTCGATAGCGGTGATCGCGGCGTTGTCTTTCAGCCCGAGCGCGATCTCGATCAGCGTGTCGGAGTCCTTGAACAGATCGCCCAGCGCGTCGCGGTGCTCGGCCAGTTCCTTCAGCATCAGCAGGCTGTCGGACATGGACTGCATCTCGGCGGAGTCGCCGAGCACGTCGAGCGCCGTCTCCATGAAGTCGATCAGCGGCTGCGGCAGGTCGAGCAGCCCGAAGACGCCCATCTTGCTGCCCTTCTTCTTTCCGCCCAGCCCGGCGCCCTGGTCCTTGCCGCTGCCAAGATCGTTGCCGCCCTTGCCCGGCTGCTTGCCGTCCTGGCCGCCGTCCGGCTTGTCGTCTGGCTTGCCGTCCTGCTTGTTCGCGCCACTGCCGCTGCCGCCATCGTCCTTGCCGCCGTCAGACTGGCCGCCGGACCCACCGGGCTTCTGATCGGCCGGCGGCTCGGTGCCGGGTGGGGCTGACGGACCCGTCGGGTCGTCGGCCGACGGTTTGTCCTTCGGCTTGTCCGGATCGGCAGTGCCGGCCTTGCTATACACCAGCAGGAAGACACGGTCGGTGCGCTTGAACAGCTGGCTGAAGCTTTTGGGGTCCGACGGGTGGACGAAGTAGGTCTGGGCCACACCCCTGATGTGCACCTCGTAATACGTCGGCGCGCTCGGCACCGGTACCAGGCTGACCTCGTAGTAGCCCGGGCGAATGCCGAAGTCGCTGTCCTGGGTGGCTGACACCACGCGCAGCGAATCGCCCTTCGCGTCGAAGTAGTGGAACTGGCCGATCTGCGAGCGCTTGGGCTTGTCGGGCGTCGTGGGGTCGGGGTCGCGCTGCACCGCATCCACCGGGGCCCGTGCCAGCGCGCCCGGCGCTGTGGATGGCGCGGCGCCTTGCTGTAGCACGTGCGTCAGTTCGTGCGCCAGCAGGCGCCGGCCGGTGTCGTTGGCGGTGTCGTAATGGCCAGCGCCAAAGTAGATGTCGCGCCCGGTGGCGAACGCACGGGCGCGGATGGACCCGGCCATCGCCGCCGCCTGCGTATCGGCGTGGATGCGCACCGCGGCGAAGTCGGCGTCAAAGGCCGTTTCCAGGTCCGCGCGCAGCCGGCCGGGCAACGGCCGGCCGCCACCGCGCGAGCGCGTGATCGACTCGCGCAGGCGCGCACTCACGGCGGCGCCGGCGCTGGCGGCGCCGTCGGCCTGCAGCGCGTCGTCGTCGTCATCGCTGGCGGAGTTGGCGGCGGCGTCATCGCCGCCGGGCGCGCCGCCGCCGTCCTCCCCGGGCGGCGCGGATTCGAGTTCGGGGCCGGCCAGGGCCGCTTCGGCCGCAGCGTCGGCAGCGTCTTCGTCGGGGTCGGCCTGGCGCTGCAATGCCAACCCGGCGGGCTGCACGCCCGGCACGCGGGTCGCGGCTGCAGATGCAGATGAAGAGGCCGCGGCCGGAGCCGCGACCGCCGGTGCCGTCAGGGCGGCCAGCCGCTGCACCACTTGATCGGCGGTGCGGTCGGCTTCCAGTTCCAGCGGGTCGTTGCGCTCGGCCAGGTGGTCCGAGCCGGTGGCCGCGTGCACGCGGATGTGGCCGAAATCATGCCCCGGCAGCGTCGCGCGCTGTAGCCCCAGAACCGCTTCTTCATCGCAACTGGCGCATGCGCTGTCGCGGTCGGATGCCGCCGGACCGCAATCGCTCTTGGCCTGCACGAACGGGCGCGGCGCGGCAGCGCACGCGCCGGACCGGGCCGGGTTGGCGTGGCTGGGAGCCATCGTGGCGTGCATGGTCGGTTCCTCGCGGGCGTCAGAACTCGAACTTCGGCCCCGGGATCAACACCTGACCCGGGAACTTCGGAAACTCCTGCTGCGGCCCGAAGTCGGCCCCGCGCGGCGGTGCCTCCGGCCGCTTCCAGGTCTTGCCTTTCGCGCGCTGCAGCAACCCCTTCACGATGGCCTGCAAAGCCGCCTTGGCCTTGTCGTCAAGCGGCAGCGCGTCGATGACCTTCTCGGCCAGCTTCTCGTCGGCCTCGGCCAGCGCGCCCTTGAGCTTGTCGCCCATCCAGGAGGGCAGGCTGCGGATCAGCGGATCGCGGTCGAGCGCATCCTCGAGCCAGTTGTGCTCGGGCGTCACCAGGCCCGGCACGCGCGGGCGCCGCAAGCCGAGCGGATCCGGGTCGGTGACAAAGCCCGGGCCGGTGCCGCGGATGCCATCGAGCGGGCCGGCGGTCGCGCCCGCGCCGCCCAGGCTGTCAGGTGGCGTGAGCGGCGCCAAGCGCAGTGCTCGCCGGCGCAGCGTGGGGATGATCTCGACCCGGCGATTGCGCGCTTCGCGGCCCGGCGTCGGCACGCTGAGCGCGGTCTCGCCGAGGCTGCCGGCGCTGACCTGCTGCGCCGGCACCGCGTTGTCGCCGCTGGTGAGCCGCGCCTTCACCGCATCAGCGCGGCTCTGGCCGAGGGCCTTGTTGTGGGCTTCGCTGGCGGTGGCATCAGTGTGGCCGATCAAGGTGAAGAACGACTCGGGATATAGGCCCAGCAGCGTCTGCACGCGCAGTTTGTAGGCGTCGAGTTGCTCGCCATGCGCAGGCGTCAGCACGGCGCTGTCGGAGTCGAAGGCGTTTAGCGTGACGCTCTGCCGATATGACTCCCAGGCCAGCGCCCCCTGCACGTCGTCAGTCCCGCCGCCGAGCGGCTGGCGCTGCACCACCGGCGCCGCCAACCGCTGCTGCTGCACGACATGGGTCAACTCGTGCGCCAGCAGGCGACGCCCGGCCGGAGTGCCCGGTGCGAAGCGGCCGCTGTTGAAGACGACGTCGCTGCCGATGGTCAGCGCGGCCGCATCGAGCGCGCCGGCAATGCGCGCGGCGCTGGCGTCGGCATGAATGCGCACCTGCGAGAAGTCATGCCCGAAATGACCCTCCATCTCGCGCCGCAGCGCAGGTTCGAGCGGACCGTGGGTGCTGCCGACCGCTGCCGATCGCGGCGCTGCTGCCGTGAGCCGGTCAGCCATCTGGTCGGCCTCGCGTTCCAGCCCGCCACGGCCCGCCAGCCCGCGGCCAGCGTCACCCGCCAGCGCGACAGCGGCGCCACCCGCGTGCGTGCCTGGCGCGTGGACGTCATGCGACTTTGTCACCGCACTCTCCCCGTCCCAGTCCCGCTGATCGCCGTCGCGACGGCGCCTGCCGCAGCCCGCCCAAGCGCCGCCGGCGTCGACCCGGCGCCCAGGCGCAGCGCCGGCACCGTTGTGACAGGCACCTGGTGCACGGCGAGCGGCGTGCCGGGCCGCCCGAGCAGGCCGGCCAGTTCGTCGTGCAGCGCGTCGGTCACGGCACGCGCGTCGTGCCTGGCCAGACCATGCAGCGCGAGCCTGTCGATGTGAACAACGACGCGCCTCATGCCCAGCCCCGCGTTTCGGCATCGGCGATCACGCGTTCGCGCTTCGCGGCATCGGCGCGCGCGGCGCGCAGCAGGTGCGTCATGTTGACCCGCTCGGCCGCCTCGGCGGCGTTGAACGCCGCCGCCAACGCGATGTTCTGGATGTGGCCGCCGGCGACCTGCAGCCGCGCGAGCTTGTCCCAGGCCAGCGCGCCGGTCGGCGTGGCAGCCGGGAACGCGCGGCGCCAGATCGCTTCTCGCTCGCCGGTCTCGGGGAACGGAAAATGCACGACGAACCGCAGCCGGCGCATGAATGCGGTGTCGAGCGCGCCCTTGTGGTTGGTGGTCAGGATCGCCAGACCGCGGTAGCCCTCCATGCGCTGCAGCAGGTAGCTGACCTCGATATTGGCGTAGCGGTCGTGGCTGTCGCGCACCTCGCTGCGCTTACCGAACAGCGCGTCGGCCTCGTCGAACAGCAGGATCGAACCGCTATCCTCGGCGGCGCCGAAGACGCGCCGCAGGTTCTTCTCGGTCTCGCCGATGTACTTGCTGACGACGGCCGACAGATCGACGCGGTACAGCGTCAGCTTGAGCGTCGTCGCGAGCACCTCTGCGGCGAGCGTCTTGCCAGTGCCGCTGTCGCCCGCGAACAGTGCAGTAACGCCGAGCCCGCGACCCTGCTTCGCCGCGAAGCCCCAGCGGTCGTGCACTTCAAAGCGGCGCTGCATGTGGATGATGATCTGCCGCAGCACCTGCTTTTGCGCCTCGGGCAGGATGAGGTCGTCCCAGTCCGCGCGCTGCTCGACGCGCTGCGCCAGTGCCGCGAGCCTGGCCGGCACGGCGTCGCGGCAGGCCTGCCACAGCGCGCCGCTCGCGTCGCCCGCATGCCGCAGCGCGGCGGCGATGACAGCAATGCGTCGGGCGCCGAAGCGGAACTGCGCGACCACTGCATCGAGCTCGCCGGCGTGCGCGTCGGCGCTAGCGCCGAGCGCCTCGCGCCACAGCGCGCGCTGGTCGGGCGCGGGCGGCAGGCTGACCCGATGCTGCTGCGCCGGCCCGCGCAGCGCGATCGGTTCGTCGGCAGCGATGAACACCGGCCCGTCGAGACGTTCGACGAAGGACCGCAGCGCCGCCGCGACCGGCTCGTCGCCGCACTCGATGAACAACGCCTTGTGGCCGAGCAGCGACTCCCGCTGCCACAGCGTGGCGAGCAATGCGGCGTCGGCCGCACCCGGCGGCACGGCTTGCGCGTCTAGCACTTCGAGCCGTCGGCCCAGGGCCGCCGCCGCACAGGCGGCGACATCCTCGCGCCCGCTCGCGTCGTTGCCGTGGAGCTGAACGATCGGCGGTTCGCCGGCCGCCAGCGCCGCGGCGATGCGTTCGCCGAGCGCACGCTGGCCGACCGCCGGCGACCTCCGCACCGGCAGCGGCGGCAGCGGTCGCAGCAACGGCGCGAGCCGCGGATCGGTATCGTCGATGCCCGCCAGATGGTGTAGCACGCACTCGTCCAGGCGCACCCGCGCGGTGGTTAGCAGCCCGCCCTCGTCGACCTCGATCAGGTGCCAGCGGCGCAGCGCACGGCCCGGTGCCAGTGCGCTCCAGTGCGGCGCGTCGAGTGCCGCCAGCGCGAGGCCGAAGCTGGCCCAAGGACGCGTCGGTTGCCCGCTGGCGCTACCGCACAGCACCGCGAGTTCGGCATCCATCTCGGCGCCGGCCGCGAGCAGCACGATGTCGCGCTCGAAGCCGCTCAGGCCGAGTGCCTCGGCCAGCGCGTCGATCGCGGCCTGCCGTGGCAACGCCTGCCGCAGCGCCTCGACCTGGGCGCGCCACGAGCCATCATCGGCGTTGCGCAAGCGCGCCTTGAGGCGAGCGAACTCGGCCACCAGCAGGCGCTGGTTTGCGTCGACCCAGTCGACCATGCGTTCGGGCGCGTTCACGAAATTACCACCCACTGGTCGAGGAACCCCGGTATCGCCGGCGGCTCCTTCGACAGATCGATGATCGGGCTCTCGATGCCGTCGATGCGCAGACGCGCGAGCAGCGCGCCGACTGGCGCATTCGGGATCGAGAACGCGAGCGAGGCTGATGGCGAGCCCACGCCTTGCGGCACGAACTCGTCCTGCCCGAGCACCAGCACCACGCTCTGCCCTGCCCTGAGCGTCGGCGTGAAGGCGATCGTGAAGCTGGCCGAGCCGTCGCCGGCGCGGGTGACGGAAAGCGGCAGGTTCGTCAGGTGCGGCGCGAGCGTCAGCGCGATCCGGTTGGTCTCGCGCGGGGCCGGATCACCGGCGCGCAGCAACCGTGCGCCAACGCGGTAGAGGCCGACCGGCAGCGTCGCGGCCAGCGCTGGCGCGAGCTCGAAGCGCAGCAGCGTGTTTGCGCCGGTGGCCGGCGGTGGCAGCGCGGCAATCGTGGTCTCGACCTCAAAGCGGTCGTTCGACAGCAGCACCTCGCGCCCGCTGCCGTCGAGGAAGTTGCCGCGCAAGTCGATCGTGTCGCCGATGCGCGCGACCGGCTGTCGTAGCGGCGCTACCGCGGCTGTCAGCATCGGCACCGTCGGCACCAGGCCGGGGTTGACGACGACGCCGCGGTCGCGCCCGGTCCCCGGGTCGACCGGGCCGCGGCTGAGCACCGGCAATGGCGAACGCACCGGCTGCTTCGCCTCGACCAACACCACCGATGCGGTGTAGGCCGCGGTCGGGCGAAAGTGGCTCTGCATCGCGGTCCAGAGCTTGGACATCTCTTCGGTGTTGAGGTACTGGGGCGTCAGCTTGATCAGCTCGACCTGGTCTTCGAGTCCGGAATCGACGAGCGCGCGCAACGCCGGCGGCAGCGCGGTGCCGGTGGCCGGCGACGGGCTCAGCGCGCTGCGGATCGCGTCGCGCGTGAGCACCGGCATCTCATGCAGTAGTTGCATCGCGTAGCCGAGCAGGATCTCGGCATGCAGATCGCCGCCGCTGTAAACCGAAACCAGGTAGTGCAGGTCGAGCGCGAGCGGCGGGTTGCTCAGCCGCAGCCGGCCCGAGGCGTCGCGCGACGCCAACCCTTCGTTTCGCCAGCCCGGGTTGGGTGTGACGAGATAGAGGAAAAGGTTGATCTGCGAGGCCTCGCTGGCGCCGGTGGAGACGACGCGGTCGGGTGCGAGCACGCTGACGCTGACGCTGTTCCCGAGCAATCCGCTGACGTTGTGGTTGATGACGCCGTCGTTGAGCAGGTCGCGCAGCACCGCGGTCACGCCGGCGATTGCAAGGGCCGTGCTCATGACCGGCCCCGTTGCGCCAGGTAGCCGTCGAGCGACATCGGGGCCGGAGCTGCGGCCGCGCGCCGACGCGGGGGTGCAGCCTCGTGCACCGCAGTCACGTCGATGCGGCCGATGTGTATGTGGACTTCGGCGTCGGCTTCGCTTTGCGTTGCGGCGATGTCCTGCTGCAGCGCACCGCGGCGGCTCGATGGTTGTGGTATCGGCGCGAGCGGCGTCGAACGGGGCTGGCGAGGCATCAGCGGCTCGGGTTCGTCGTCGCGCGCTGCCGTGCGCGCGGTGGTCACGATTTCGCGCGGTCCGCAGGCCGCTTCGCCCGCGCGCTCAAGGGCCGCCGGCACGGTTCGCGGCATGAGCGGCGCTACATGCAACGGCGACATCGTCGATTGCGGCTCATCGGCGTTCGAAGCCCGCGTCGAATCGACGCGTGGCGCGAAGCTGGCGTTCGGCGGGCTCTGCGGCGTGGCTCGCATCGGATCGGCGTCGTTCAACCCGACGACGAGCGGTGACGGCGTGCGTGCGGAGTCTGCGGCGAGCGGCTGATCAGCCCGCCACGTCACCGGTTCGTGCCTGTGGGGCGCTGAGGCCGGCGGCAGCGGCGCAAGCGCTTGCGCGCCGGTCACGAGGTGCGACTGCGCCGGGTCGACAGCGCCCGATCCGGCCGCGCCAGCCGCATACGGGAGCCCCGCATCCGAGCGCACCGCCACGGCCGTGCCCGCAGCACGCGCCGCCATCCGGTGCAGCAAACCGTTCACGCCCCCACCATCGCGAGGTAGCTGGCGCGCCGCGCTGCGCCAAGGGCCAGGATCTCGCCCTCGCTCCAGCCATACGCACTCGCCAGCGTATGCACTTCGGCGAGCAGCGCGCGGGCGTGGGCGTCGATCTCGTCCCACAGCAGCACGCCGGCATCGAGCTGCGCGGTGCTGTGCTTTCCACAGGCTTCGCAATGCACGTCGAGCGCGAGGTCAGCGTTCGGGTCGACGGCTTCCAGTGCATCTTCAATTTCGCGCAGCGCGTCGTCCGAGAGCGCTGCTGCATCGTCGCCGCCATGAAGCGTGCAACGCGCCAGCAGTTGCCGCGCGGCGCGCTCGGCATCGAGCTCGTGCGCGACCGCGGCGAGGTCGCGCAGGCCTGGCGGGCGCACCCAGCGGCCGGCCACGGCGACCTCAAGCGTGTCGCCCGGTTCAGGTTGCAGCAGCTCCGACGTGCGCAAAAGCAGCTGCAACCGCGCGCCGCAGTGCGCGCAGTCGACATGGCTGTCGATGCGCGCGCCGAAGCTCGCCTCGCGCAACTGCATCAGCGCGGCCGTGATGTGGCCGAGCGGCCGGTCGGCGATCGTATCGGCGCGCCACTCGGGCCGCGCCCACGTGCACAGAAGCGCGCTGCGATCGAGTGCGTGGCAGCGCGCGCCGCGCTCCCAGAGCGCCACGATGTCGGTCGGGCCGAGTGCGCGCATTGCGGTTTCCGTCAGTTCGCCGGCTCGGTGTAGCTCGGCTCCGAGGGCTCGACCACGTCGTAATCGCGCTCCCAGCCCTCGTTCTCGAGCTTGATGTGCTGGATCGCGACGGCACCGGCGTTGGCATCCAGGTCGGGCAGCGCCTGATATTCCGAGACCCAGCATCGATACACCTTGTAGGCGATCACGAGCTGGCCGGCCTCGTTGTAAAGTTCGATGATCAGGTCTTTGCGAAAGTCCTTCAGCGAGACCTCGGCGCCAAGGCCGGAGCCGAAGTTCCAGACCTTGTTGGCCCACTTCTCGAACTCGGTGTCGTGGGTCACGCCGCGGTCGAGCGTGATCGCATCGAACTTGGTGCGACCCGGCGACTTGCGGGTGCTCGACGGGTCGCCGCCTTCGCGGTGCTCGACCAGGTCGGTGCTGCGCTTGAGCGCGCTGACCTTCGAGATTCCGGCGACGAAGCGACCGTCCCACTTGATGCGGAATTTGAAGTTCTTGTACGGGTCGAAACGCTGCCCGTTGACGCTGAACTGAGCCATGGCGAAGTCTCCGTTTGGGGGTCAGGTGTCGATCTGGCCAGCCATCTGCTGGATCTGGATCACGACGAACTCAGCCGGCTTCAGCGGCGCGAAGCCGACGACGATGTTGACAATCCCGAGGTTGATGTCGTTCTGCGTCGTCGTCTGCCGGTCGCACTTGACGAAGTAGGCGTCGCGCGGCGTTGCGCCCTGGAACGCGCCCTGTCGGAACAGCCCCTGCAGGAATGCGCCGACGTTGAGCCGCATCTGCGCCCATAGCGGCTCGTCGTTCGGCTCGAACACCGCCCACTGCGTGCCCCGGTACAGGCTCTCTTCGAGGAACAGCGCGAGCCGGCGCACTGGCAGGTACTTGTACTCGTCGGCGCTCTCGTCGGCGCCACGCAGCGTGCGCGCGCCCCAGACGATGCGGCCGTTCACGCCCATCGATCGCAGGCAGTTGATGCCCAGCGGGTTGAGCTGGCCGTTCTCGAGGTCGTTCAGGTTGACCTGAAGGTCTTGCACGCCGTCGAGCGCGGCGTCGAGCCCGGCGGGCGCCTTCCAGACGCCGCGCTGCACGTCGGTGCGGGCGAAGATGCCCGCGATGATGCCGCTCGGCACAAAGGTGTCGACGCGGCGGTCGCGCAGCGGGTCGACCTGACGCACGCAGGGAAAGTAAAGAGCCGCATTGCGTGCCGCGGGGCCGCTGAGGTTGAGGTCGTTGCGACCGTCGATCGCGTGGTCGATCGCGTTCGAGATCTGCGCCGCCCAAGCCGGGTCGGGGTCGACGATCAGCATCGCGCGCCGCGCGACGCACAGCGCCAAGGCCGCTTGGTACACGAACGCCGACGTGGCGGTGTAGTTCGACGGCAGACTGCTGGTGTCGCGGATGCGCGGCGGGATGCACAGCAGGTTGAACAGGTCGGCGCGGTTCAGCGCGTAGATGCCGGTCTTCGGGTCCTGCTCGCCAATCACGTCGTCATCATCGATGTCGGTGCCATCGGATCCCGAGTCGGTGTCGGCATTGACCCAGTTCACGGTTCGCAGCGAGCCGGCCATTGTCACGTTCGACGGCGGCCGCGCTGACGGCATCGCGCCCTGTACGCGCACGTAGGCCGACTCGCGCTCGAGCACCCGCGGCAGGTAGCGCGCATCGCCCGGCGTGGTTGAGACCGAGCCGAAAGTCTCGCTGACGAACTCGTCGCGACCCGGGCGCGGACGGTAGCGCACCGCAAGGTTGAAGCGCAGGTCGTTGGTCGCCGGCGGCGAGGTGCGCGCGAGCGCGCGGTCGGTGTCGTGATCGATCGCGGCGCTGAGCCGGTTGCCCCAGGCGCCGCGGCTCGAAGCGACGAGCACGATGCCGCTCGACGGGCTGGCGCCGTCGTCGAGGCCAATCGTCGCGGCGGCGGCGTCGTCGTGCAGAACACGCACGATCAGCGCGAGGCTGCCGCCATTGAGGTAGAAATCGCGCACCGAGTAGCTCATGGGGCTCGCGACGTCGAGTCCGCCGAAGCGGCGCTCGAAATCGGCGAAGCTGGTGAGCATCACGGGCTCGTCGGTCGGCCCGGCCGAGGCGCGCCCGACGAAGGCCGTGATCGACGTCGCGACCCCGGTGATCGTGCGCACCCCGCTGGGCACTTCCTGGATGTAGACGCCGGGATAGGTCAGAGCCGCGGGCATGGAGTTTCTCCGTCAAGGTGGGCCATGAGGCCCGGTGTTGGCCGCGCCAGGCCGTGAATAGGCACGCTGGCCGTCGGGCAGGGTGCGCTCGGCCATCGCGCCGCTGGCGACCAGATGCTCGATCGCGGCATGTACGTCCTCGGGACGACAGGAGCAGGCGCCGAGCAGCCACCACTCGCGGATGCCGCGCTCGGTGTCGAGCGCGTGCGAATGCGCGTGCAGATAGTGGCTGATGGCGGCCTCGACGTCCGCCACGGTACGCGGCTCCTTGTCCATGTCATGCCCATGCTCCAGGTAGAAGGTGAAAGCATTAAAGCAAGCGGCGTGCCACCGAAGAGTGCGGCGACAGGCCTTGAAAATCAAGTACTTGCGCAACCCGGCGCGCAGGGTGGGTAGGTGCCGACCCAGGTGCGGGCAACCCGCATCGGGCCACCGCCCCTGGCGGGGTACGGGCGCCTGCGCGCCCGGGGTGGGCGCGTGGCGACCCGGCTGGCGGCTCTGGTGCGGCGCACACGCCACGCCGCGGCACGGCGTGTCCGATGACCCAGGAGAATGCGGCGGCGCGCAGCGCGCCGCGGATCAGCTCGCCGAGCCGAAATCGACGCGGTCGATGCCATGCTTCTTCAGCAGGCGGCCGAAGCTGCGCCGCTCCTTGCCGGCGCGCCGCGCCGCGAGTGACACGTTGCCGTCGCTCTCGGAGAGCGCGCGCCGCACGAAGCGGCACTCGAACTCGGCCAGCGCTTGTGCGCGGGCGAGCTGGAAGGATTCGGCCATTCCCGCGTCGCCTGCCGAGGTCGCAGCGCCCTCGCTCTCGGACGCCCCGAGCGCATCGGGGGCCAGCGTCAGGCCCGCGCCATCGGCGAGCAGGAACAGGCGCTGCACCAAGTTCGCCAGCTCACGCACATTGCCAGGCCACGCCTGGGCTTCGAGCCGGCGCAGCGAGCCCTCGTCAAAGCGGCGCGGCCCGCCGCCGTGCTGCTGCACGAGCGCGCGCAGGAAGTTGTCCACGAGCAGGCGGACATCGCCTGCTCGCTCGCGCAGCGGGGGCATGAGCACCGGCACGATCGAAAGGCGAAAGAACAGGTCGCTGCGAAACGCGCCGCTGCGCACCAAGCCTTCAATGTTAGCGTTGGTCGCCGCGACGATGCGCGCCTGCGAGCAAGCGTAGGCCTTGGCGCCGAGCGGGCGAAAGCTGCCGTCCTGCAGGAAGCGCAGCAACGTGATCTGCGCCTTCATGCTGAGCGAGTCAACCTCGTCAAGAAACAACGTGCCGTTGCCCGCCTGCGCGACCAACCCGAGCTGCGCATCGCGCGCATCGGTGAACGCCCCGCGCGCATGGCCGAAAAGCTCGCTCTCGACCAGCATGTCGGGGATCCCACCACAATTGACCGGGATGAACGGCAGCTCGCGGCGCGCACCGAGGTAGTGGATCGCGCGGGCAGCCAGTTCTTTGCCGGTGCCGGTCTCTCCGCGCAGCAGCACGGGCACATTGCAGCCAGCCAAGCGCCTTAGGACTGCTGTGACGCACCGAAGAGCGGGCGACTCACCAATGAGCTGAAATCCCGCCAGACTTTCATCGGCAGATCCTGACGCGGATACGACTTCCATGTCACCCCCTCTTGACACCCGCAGGCCGCGGGTTCGCAATTGCCGGCACCCAGTCCCGCTCGGAACATTCGCGAGGGAATTGAGAAGCGCGAAGATTCCAGTGCGCTTGCCTGTCCTAGACAGGCAACACGGGCAAATGTGATGACACGACGTCCGCTAGCCCGGATGTTTTCATTTGCAGTAGGTCGGCAGCCTCGTGGCTGAGCTATTGTCATAGGAATCCGAGGCCGATGGCAAGCGAGGATTGCGGACAGCCAGCACGGCCGATGCCAATGTGAACGCACGACAGGTTTGCATGCGGGCGGCTGGGCCGCTGAGTGATCGAGGCCGACTTCAGCGGCCCTCGCCTGAGCAGCCACGACGGCTTGCTGCTGTTGCGCCGGGTCGATCGCCACATCGGCTTGACCGGTGGGGTGGCTGCGGCGCTGCCGTAGCCGTGCCATCGCCAGCGCATTCGCCATGGCTGGCGCGCGCTGCTGGTGCAGCGCATCTTTTGGTCTGTACGGTGGCTGCGAAAGCTTGAACGACCACCAGACGTTGCGCGCTGACGTGCTGATGCAGGCCGCGGAAGGCCGCGACAGGGCTGCGACAAGGCGCTGGCCTCGGCGCCCATCGTCAGCCGCCTGGAACCCGCGCCACGCGCATCCAGATCCGGGCGTTAGACCAACGGGTGGCTGCGTAGTGACACATCCGGGCCAAGAAATTGCTCACGAAGTAAGCAGGTCCGCTCAGTCAGGCGACGCTTCCATCGATCTCGTGCACCGGTAGCGTGTCAAAGCGCCGAGATGCAGGCCAGTGGGCCGTTGCGGCAGCACCAACACTCAAATAATTTCGGCTCGATCCGGTGTCCCGTTTCGGAGGCACGGAGTCGTTGGGGCTACGCCAGGTCGCTCGCCAAAGCGTTTCGCATGAGATGCAAAAGGGTTTCGATCTCGACGACACCAGCAACTAGCGGCGGATCGACATCGAAGCCCACAGGCCTACCCCGAAGCGGTCATTCCCGGCCGTCAAGCGGTGGGCGCTATGGAAAGCTTTTCATAACCGCCAGGTCCGGCCACCGAACGACAGCGGCTGCCCATACCTGCCCTTCAACGGCGATCGGGTCGACGACGAGCGTTCACCGGCCCGCGGCGAGAACCGGCCAGCGACTGCTGCGGCTGGCAGTGAACTGGGACGCTGGACCCCAACCAGTCGCTCGCTTGCAGGTCTTGATCGTCGCGCAGCCGACGTTTGAAGCACGGCGAACGCCACGGATGGCCAATGCGACAACTGTCGCGCCACTGACCTCGGTCGCGTCGCCGAGGCTTGACCGGCTAACGTCCGGAATGCTGGCCGGCAGCTGCTGGGTGAAACCAGTGGCCACACGGCTGGTGTGAATCAACGCAAGCCTGGCCGGCCCAACGTCCGCGGGCCAGCCCGAGGACGGCGCGGCAGTGTGCCGCTACGTCAACGACACGAGCGCCAATCTGGTGACCCAGACGCTCCAACGTCTGATCGGACCGGGCACGCTGCTGCCGCAGGATCCTGACGCCGCGATCGCCGAGTTTCGACCTGTGCGCCAGCAGGTGGGGCTGGCTGGCGCGCAGATCGCCGGCCACGCGAACGGCGTGCCAATCGGCCAAATGCGCTTCCGGCTCTTGACCGAGGCGGCCGTCGAATGCGGGGCAGCGTCAGCGTGCACGCGCTGTGACCGGTCGGCCTGACGCTCGTGATCGGTCCGCGGAGGCTCCAGCGGCTGCTGGCCTTCCCCGGCAAGGTGGGCCTGTCCGCGGCGTCGATGATCACCGGCGGCACGATGGCTGCATTGCCGGGCCTGCGCAGTGCAGTCACCGCGGCGGCACGCTGAGTAGGCTGTTGTGCCGCGCCGACGCCACCGCTGGCGCGTGCTGCCGGCGCTGCGCGGCGCCGCTTCGTCGACAACCTGGCCTACGACGCCGGTACGCGGAACCGGCCGGTCCAGGCCTTCGGCGGCATTGACCAGCGCTGGCTACCGCTGCCGCTGCCGCTGCCGCTGCCGGACAGATAACCCTTAACCCGAATGGCACTTACTTTGGCATGTCCGCCAACGCGGACGGACGCAAGCGGTTGATAGCAAAGGGAGGAGGCTGACCCTGGATCGACAGGATGGTTGGTT
>CAJDTV010000005.1_pt1 | contig 44171 bp, 41 predicted proteins | sample 7389921 | NCBI WGS metagenome assembly CAJDTV01 (sample SAMEA7055654, study PRJEB34461) | soil metagenome | biome: terrestrial ecosystem; feature: Peninsula; material: soil | place: Antarctica | collected 2016 | reverse complement strand
TGGATTTCGCGCTCGATGCCATCAAAAGTTATCGCGACCTCAGCCCCTGGATGACCGCACACCCGCACAGTGTCTTTCATCATCAGCGGTGCTGCGCCCCTTGATGCATGAAAGTTAGTGCAGGTGATCGACACCGGGCCGGGCATTCCCGGCGAGTTGCGCCAGGGCCTGTTCATCCGGCCGGCCTTTCTCGGCGGCGGTCGTGGCGACGACTCGGGCGGCGGGCTGGACCTGGTCATCGTCCAGCGCATCCTGCAATTGCACGGCAGCGACATCCGACTGGTGCGGCAGTCCGGAAAGGGCGCCGTATTTTGCTTTCAGCTGAGTAGCGCACTCGCACCGTAATTCAGTGTCGTTTGGCTCTTTCACCCGTGGCGTGCACGCAAGAAGCCATCAAGTGCGTAGCATTACTTGTCAGCGCACGTGGCGCACTAAGGTGCAGAGGCCGGCCAGCACCGGGCCGTATCGAGCGCCTTGGCGAGCGAAGCCGGCAAGGGAAGTGGCTCGCCGTGCCAGCGAGAGGCCAGTAGTTCCGCGCACAGCACAGCGAACGTCAGGCCGCGCGAGCCCATCGCCGAGCATAGCCATGGCCCCGCCTCGTCGGCGGCCTCTGCCGCAATAGGGCCGACCAGTGGGCGCCGATCGCCGGAAGCGCAGCGCACACCGACCCACGATTGCACCAGATTGTCTGCAAAAGCGGGTTGTAGTGCCGCTGCGGCCTGTGGGTGCAGGCGCATGAGCTGCTGCCGGTTGGCTTCGGTGGCGGTGGCCTGGGGTGCGAATTCGATGCTGTCGCGCTCGAAAGTCGCGCCGGCCAGCCAGAACGCGCCCCCTGAGGCCGGTACGCCGGTAATCAGTTGGCCGTCGCCGCTGACTGGGACGCCAGGCAGCGCGAGGCCATCGCTCATCCTCCCCCGCGTCACCTGGCCGCGCACCGGCTGCAACGGCAGCGGCGGGGCCAGCACACCGCTCTCAAAACCGGCCGCAATGACCACGCGGTCAGCTTCCGCGCGCAGCACGCCTTGGGTGTCGTGCAGCGCCCAGCCGTTGCCCGCGGCAGCGACCCGGCTAATCCGGCAGTCACCCACGAACTGGATGCCGCGCAGTGCCAGCCACGCCTGCACTAGCGCAGCCGGGCGTACCCAGCCGGCACGGGCGTGCCAGAGCGCGCAGGTGCCAGGCGATAGCCCGACGGCCTGCAGTTGCACCGGTGAGGCGTGCCACGATTCATTCGGGCCGTCCGGGCTCCAGGAGGCCGGCAGGCGGACGTCATCCTCGGCGCGCCGCTCCAACACACCGGTGGCTCGCCAGTCGACGCCCGCTTCAAGCAGCGCTTCGAGCTGTTGCCAGGTCGCACGCACGCCAGCCCGCGTAAGGCGCGAGAGCAGTGCATCGTCAGGCGACACGTGCGGCGCCAGCAGGCCGACCGGCAGGCCCGTGGCGCCCGCGGCGGGGTGGGACGCGGCGTCGAGCACCGTCACTTGCCAGCCGCGCCGCGCCAGGCTGGCCGCGACGGCGGCTCCTGCGAGACCGGCACCCACGACCGCGCAGTGGCCGGCCCGCGTGGCAGCGGTGCGTGCCGGCGCACGTCGCCGTGGCTCCCAGGCGGGCGAGAAGGTGGCGCGCAGGCCGTCGCGCTTGGGCGTGAGGCCGGGCACTTTCTGAACCGCGAAGCCGTGCTGAGCGAGAGCGTCGCGCACCGGCCGTGCCACCGTCCAGGTGGCCAGTTGTGTTCCGCGGCGGGTGAAGCGGGCGATCGACCTGAGCGTCTCGGACGACCACATGGCGGGATTGTTCGCGGGACTGAATCCATCCAGAAAAATGCTGTCGGCGTCAAAGTGCTGGGCACGCAGCATCGGCTGCACGTCACCGATGCACAGTGTCAGCAGCACACGCCCTTGGTCGAATGTCAGCCGATGAAATCCCGGCAGCAAACCGTGCCACTGCGCCGCGAGTAACTCAGCCAGTGGGGCCAGCTCGGGATAAGACGAAGCCGCACGCAGCAAGTCCGCGTGCGCCACAGGATGCGCCTCGATCGAGACGAAATGCAGCAGGCGTGGCTTTCGCGGATCGGCGCGCCACGCCTGCCAAGTGCTCAGGAAATTGAGACCGAGCCCAAAACCGGTTTCTAGAATTCGCCACTGCGACTGGTCGGCCCACGCCGCCGGCAGGTCGCAGCCGGCCAGAAAAACGTGTCGTGCCTGCGCCAGTGCGCCGGCTTCGCTGTGATAGATGTCGCTGAAGCGGGCGCTGCGCGGTACGCCGTCGGCGCGCCAGTCAACGGGTTCGGTCATGGCCTGCCCAGATACAAGCCGTTGCCGTGACGCCAGTCATCTCCCCAGACACCGCAGGACCGACTTCGCCGGGCTGCTGGTACCGCCTCCTGCAAAAACGGTCGGCGAAGCGACACCAAGTGCGTGCAGCCCGGGCCGAGTGTCAGCTTGTCGGGGGGACGTAGCCCGCCGCCACATCAGCGCCATCGCCGAAGAAGTGATTTTCCATCTGGCGCGCCAGGTATTGGCGGGCGCGCGCATCGGCCAGGTTGAGTCGGTTTTCATTCACCAGCATCGTCTGGTGCTTAAGCCACTCGACCCACGCTTCCTTGCTGACGTTTTCCCACAGTCGCTTGCCAAGTTCGCCGGGATAGGGAGGGAAGTCGAGTCCTTCGGCTTCTTTGCCGAGCTTGACGCAGTGAACCATGCGAGCCATTGATTGCCTTTTTCGGAGTACTTGTTTGATTTCGTTAGCGACTTTATCAAGCTTCTGCGGTGCGCTGACGAGGCCGGCGCGATAGCCCTGCGATGCCTGACGAATCCCTGCGCGACCTGAGGAGATCGCGGCGGGCGGTCTCTTATCGGCGCAGAATTGGCTGTGATCGGCCACATCGGCCGAAGTCAATTAAAAGGTATTCCATGAGCGACGAACAGGCAACTCTTGGCGGTCCGGATCTGGCCGATGGAGTCGAGTTGTCGAGCGTGGCCGATGGTGCGCTGCTGCTCGGACACGCGCAGGGCGAACCCGTATTGCTAGCGCGCCGCGGCGATGAGTTCTTTGCCATCGGCGCGGTCTGTACGCACTATGGCGGTCCGCTCGATCAGGGGCTGATGACCGGTGATGCGGTTCGCTGCCCGTGGCACCACGCCGAATTCAGCCTTCGCACGGGTGCACCGCTGCGCGCACCGGCACTCGATGGCGTCGGCTGCTGGCGAGTCGAGCAGAAGGACGGCCGTATCTATGTGCGTGACAAGGTGGTCACGCCGGCCGGCAAGCCGGCGGCCGCAACCTCGCACCCGACATCGGTGGTGATCGTCGGTGGCGGGGCGGCTGGCAATGCGGCGGCCGAGACGCTCCGCCGCGAGGGCTATGCCGGGCCACTCACGGTGCTCAGCGCTGACGCGGCGTTGCCGTGCGACCGGCCCAACCTTTCCAAGGGCTATCTGGCTGGCACTGCGCCGGAGGAGTGGACGGTGCTGCGCTCGCCCGAGTTCTACCGCGAACAAAACATCGAGCTCAAGCTGAACACGCGGGTCGCGTCCATCGACGCAAACGCGCGGCAGTTGAAACTGGCGGACGGAAGCCGCGTCGACTATGGCATGCTGCTGCTGGCCACCGGGGCCGACCCGGTTCATCTCCCCGTGCCCGGTGCCGACCTGCCGCATGTGCACTATTTGCGCAGCGCGGCCGACAGCCATGCGCTGGTCGCCGCGGCACTCACGGCCAAGCACGCGGTGATCATCGGTGCCAGCTTCATTGGTCTCGAAGTGGCGGCATCGCTGCGCGCGCGCGACATCGATGTGCAAGTGATCGGCCGCGAGACGGTGTTGATGGAGAAAGTGCTGGGGCCGCAAATGGGCGCCTTCATCCGCAAGCTCCATGAAGAACACGGCGTGACTTTCCATCTGGGCACCAGCGCCAGCCGGATCGACGCACTCGGCGTCACGCTCGAAAGCGGCGAGCAGCTGGCCGCCGACCTGGTTGTGATTGGCATCGGCGTGCGGCCACAGCTCGCACTGGCCGAGCAGGCCGGCCTGGCTCTGGACCACGGTGTGGCGGTCAATGAGTACCTTGAAACCAGCGTGCCGGGCATTTATGCGGCTGGCGACATTGCGCGCTGGCCTGATCACTTGAGCGGTGAGCCCATTCGGGTCGAGCATTGGGTGGTGGCCGAGCGTCAGGGGCAGACTGCCGCGCGTAACATGCTAGGTTTGCGAGAGCGCTTCGATGCGGTGCCGTTCTTCTGGACCGAACAGTACGACTTCGGCCTGGCTTACGTCGGGCATGCTCCCAGTTGGGACGAAGCAATTGTCGACGGGCAGATCGATGCGCGCGACTGTGAAGTCACCTATCGGAGGGCCGGGCAAAAGCTTGCCGTGGCGGTCGTGCATCGCGATCTGGAGGGCTTGCGCGCCGAGGTTGAGTTCGAGCGCGCCATCGCTGCAAAAGTGGGCGCCGCATCGGGGTAGGTTCTCGTGAGCTCAGCCTGAACCCGGAGACGTCGGCTGGCGGCGCGGCACTGCGACATACTCGGCGCATCGGGGCATTCCGGTGCACGGCACCAAGTCCGATGCCCTTCCCGTGACCGTGAGGTGTTCCATTAGCTTTTCAGACGCAGCCGCCGAGACTGCCCATGCCACTTTGTGGCCCCAGGTGGCGCGCCGGGTCCGCATGCTGTGGGTTTCGAAGATGCTCGCCACCACGCTGGGTATTTCGACCTTCTTCCTTGCCTACTTCTGGGTGTTGGAGCACCCGATATTCGACATCACCGTGATGCCGCTCACGGCACTCGACCGGTGGGTGACGTTTCAGCCTGCGGCGGTGCCGCTTTACCTGTCGCTGTGGGTCTATGTGTCGCTTGCGCCGGCACTGCTGCGGTCAGGGCGCGAACTGGCGTTTTACGGCGTGGGCACATTGGCCGTCAGCGTCATCGGATTGGGCCTCTTCATCCTGTGGCCGACCGCTGTGCCACCATCGAGCATCGATTGGTCACACCATCCGTCCATTGCCTTCTTGAAGAGCGTCGACATGGCTGGTAATGCCTGCCCGTCGCTGCACGTCGCGTTTGCGGTCTTTACGGCCGTCTGGCTGGAATGTCTGCTGTGCCAGATGCGCGCGAGCCGTGGGGTGCGCGCGGTCAACTGGCTATGGTGCGCGGGCATCTTGTATTCGACGCTCGCGACGCGCCAACACGTGGCACTCGACGTAGTGGCCGGTATGGTGCTCGGCGCCGTTGTTGCGACGCTGCATCTGCAGGCGCTACGGAAGCCGCTGGCGTTCGACGGGCGCGCCCTGAGTGCGGGTCGCGGTTGATCGGGCAGGGAGGTCGGAGTCCGGCCGCCAGCCCTCAACCGCACATTCCGACATAACCGCAGGCGGTGCAGAAGTCGCAACCGTCCTTGTGGATCACAGTCGGGTTGCCGCATTCTGGGCAGACCTTGCCGGCCATGGTGGCGGGTGCGCTGCCGCCGTGCGGCGCGTCCAGCACGCCCATGTCGCGCAGCGGAAAACCCTTCTCGTCCAGCACTCCCAACATTGCGTAGCGGTGGATGATGAGCTGCGCCAGGTAGGCCACGGTTGAGGGCCAGGTCTGCTGGCGCCGTTCGCCGTGCGGCAGGCCCGGCACGAAAGCCATGAAGTGGCCCAGCGGTTCAGCGTAGTTGAGCAGCTTGCGCAGCTTCATGCCGATCCAGGCCGGGTCGATCACGCGCATGTCCAGCGACAGCACGCGCGCCAGTCCGTCCAGGGCACGCGGGTAGTTGCCCGAGAAGCCGAGCGCACAAGGGCGCGTCACGTTGCTACCGTCGGCGCCGGCCAGCGTTACTTCCTTCAGAGTGAGCGTGAAGGCTTCGCCGGTGGCCGGGTTCTCGATGTCGACCGCCCAGGCCAGTGTGCCGGAGGTGCCGGTGCGCGGCTCGTCGCGGCTGAACATGGCGTCGATGACCGGCGTCGGCGCGCTGGCGTCGCTGGGCGGCAAGGTCTGCAGCTGCTCACAGCGCCAACGGATCACGGCCGCGGTGGCTGCCACCACGCCGGGGAACAGGCGCCGTTCGCCGTTCGGCGGAAAGGGCATCTCGAACGCGCGTTCTTCGGCCACGGTCGTCAGCGCGTCGAGCTTGAGTTCGAGCCAGGCGGCGTCGTTGGCGCGCAGGTCCATCGACAGCGTCTTGGCCAGCGCGCCCAAGCCGCGCGGCTGTTCGGCGCCGTTGACCCAGACCTCGAACGGGCGCGGCTTGCCGCCCTCCTCGCCGGCCAGTTCGCCGACGAAGAGCGCGAAATCACCGAACGGGTGACTCAGCATGTAGGTCCAGGCCGGGTTGCCGGCCGGCAGTTCGGGCCGGCCCGGCCAGCGCAGCGAGGACAGTACCGGCGCCGGCAGGCGCTCAAGCCGCAGGCGGCCGTTGGCGTCGGCGACCGTCGGGGCGCGAGAGGCATCGTCAACCTGCAGCGGCGCCGCTGCGGCCGTCGGAGCCACGCTCAGCACAGCGCCCAGCACTGCGTTGGGGCGGTAGGTGGCCAGCCCCTTGAGGCCGGACTGCCAAGCTTCCAGGTACAGGTTCTGGAACTCTTCGTACGGGTAGTCGGCCGGCACGTTCACGGTTTTCGAAATCGCGGTGTCGATGTAGGGCGCCACGGCTGCGACCATCGCTTCGTGCGATTGCGCGCTCATCTCCAGGGCCGTCACGAAGGCCGGGGTCAGTGCGGCATCTTCACCCTTCAGATGGCGGTACAGGCGCCAGGCGTGGTCCTCGACTGCGTGCTCCTTGAAACTGCCATCGGGCAGGCGCTTCTTGCGCGTGTAGCTCCAGCTGAAAGGCGGTTCGATGCCGTTACTGGCGTTGTCGGCAAAGGCCAGGCTGATGGTGCCGGTGGGTGCGATCGAGAGCAGGTGCGAATTGCGCAGACCGTACGCCCGGATGCGCTCCTTCAACGGCGTCGGCAGACGCGAGGCGAAGGTGCTGCCACTCAGGTACAGATCGGCGTTGAAGAGCGGGAAGGCGCCGCGCTCGCGCGCCAGCTCGACCGACGCGTCGTAGGCGGTGTCGCGCATCATCTCCGAAATACGCCGCGCCATGGCGCGTGCTTCGGGCGTGTCGTAGCGCAGGCCGAGCATGATGAGCGCGTCGCCCAGCCCGGTGAAGCCCAGCCCGACGCGGCGCTTGGCGGCGGCTTCGTGCTGCTGCTGCGGCAGCGGCCAGACTGTCACGTCAAGCACGTTGTCGAGCATGCGTACGGCCACGCGCGCAATGGCAGCAAAGGCAGCTTCGTCAAAGCGCGCGTTGTTCTCGAATGGATCGAGCACGAAGCGCGTCAGGTTGATCGAGCCCAGGCAGCAGCAGCCGTAGGGCGGCAGCGGCTGCTCCGCGCAGGGGTTGGTGCTGGCGATGGTCTCGCAATACGAGAGGTTGTTGTCGTTGTTGATGTGATCCAGGAACAGGACGCCCGGCTCGGCGTGGTCGTAGGTCGAGCGCATGACCTGGTCCCACAGCACGCGCGCAGGCAGCTTGCGGTACACCCATGAGCCGTCGCCGTCCGGCAGCGCTTGCTGGTAGGCGCCAGCGGCTTTTTGCGCCGGACCCGGCTCGGCGCGGTGCAGCAGTTCCACCTCTTCATCGGCCTGCACCGCCTGCATGAAGGCATTGGTCACGCCGACCGAGATGTTGAAGTTCTTCAGGTCGCCGCTGTCCTTGGCGTGGATGAACTCCTCTATGTCGGGATGGTCGCAGCGCAGTACGCCCATCTGCGCGCCGCGCCGCGCGCCGGCTGATTCGACCGTTTCACAGGAGCGGTCGAACACGCGCATGTAGCTGACCGGCCCTGAGGCGCTGCTGCGCGTGGCGCCGACCCACGCGCCGCGCGGGCGGACGCGCGAGAAGTCGTAGCCGACGCCGCCGCCGCGGCGCATGGTTTCCGCCGCCTCGGTCAGGGCGGTGTAGATGCCCGGATGCCCGTCTTCCAGCTGTGAAATCGAATCGCCCACCGGTTGCACGAAGCAGTTGATCAGCGTGGCCGACAAGTCCGTGCCGGCCGCCGACTGGATGCGCCCGGCCGGCACGAAACCCTGCTGCAGCGCATCGCTAAAGCGCTCCTCCCATAGGGAACGCTTCTCGGGCGCCTCGGCCTGCGCCAGTGCGTGCGCCACGCGCAGGTGCAAGGCCTGAGCGGTGGTTTCGCCGTCCTTGGCGTATTTTTCCAGCAGCACTTCCTGGCTGATGGCCTGGGGCGGGAGGTTCTCGGTGGTGGGAATGGATGGGCGGGTATCGTGCGGGGTCTCGTGCATGGACAGTCTCTGAAAAGGGGCAGAGCAAACGGTACTGCCTTGCCCGAGCTTAGACTTTGATCTGTGTCAGCCGGGACGACAGTGACAGTATTTGCGCGCCAAATTTAACAGTTTCGTGCAGATGGCGGCCGGCGGTGTGGCTGTCCCATTTGACGCGATTCGCAATAGGGGCTTGCGCCGCGGTTGCGCTGGCCCGAGGCCTGTATAACCACACGGCGTCAGACCTCCCTCTCACCCCAGAATCATCCTTGTTTGAAATGGATCGCACATCATGACCATCGCCAGTTTCGACGACCTGCTGCAGGCTGCACGGCGGCAGCCCGAGCCGCAGCGTCTGTTGTTCGTATTTGCCAGCGCCGAGCTGCCGGACGATGGGACGCCCGAACAACAAGCCCGTTTTAAAGCGGGGCAGGGCGGTGCCCTGACGCCCTTGATGTGCGTCGACAAGACGCCACAGGAACTGGCCTCCTTCGAGGCCCTGGTGGAAGAGTCGCGTCAACTTGGCGAGGACTGGGCCATCGTGTTCGTGGCCGCGATGAGCGGACGCGACGGCCATCCACCCACCAGTGAAGCGGCCGAAACGCCGCTACAGCGCATGGTTGAAGCGGTCAAGACGGGCTCGGTGGGCTCCTACATCCCGTTCGACCGGTGCGGCGAGCCGGTGCAGATGGAGTGACTTGGGCGTCGTGCCTCACGGCCGGGTGGGGCAGCACCGGGCGCTATTGGACCAGCGGCGAGTGTGCAGCGTCGAGGTCAACGCCGACGACGTCGGCCTCCCCGGCGAGCAACTGCAGGAACTGGCGTAGCGCGCTCACGTAGACCTGCTGGCGCAGCGCCAGCGCCACGGCGCCGCGCACTGTTTCGAAGCTATGCAACACGCCCGGGTCACGCGCCAGCACCTCGACAATGTGCAAGCCGAATCGGCTGTGCACCAGGCGCGGCAGCACGCCGACCTCCTTGCTGCCGAACAGCTCGCGTGCGAACTCGGGTGCGCAGTTGGCGCTGGTGAGCCAGCCCAGTTCACCGCCCTGTTCGCCGCTCGGGCAATTTGAGAATTTGGCCGCTTCAACGGCAAAGCGGTCGGCGGCTTGGCCGTCGTGGCATCGCACGTCGAGAAACACCGGTTCAGCGCGTTTGCGTAACGCCACCACGTCGACACCTGGCGTGACTGCAAACAGGATGTGCCGCACTCGCACGCGCTCGCCGGTCGTATAGGTGGCCTGGTGCGCGGCATGGTGACGCCGGCAGGCGTCGTCTGACGGCTCGGGCAGCTTCAGTTCCTGCTCCAACAAGGTTTCGATGGCCGCGCTGGCCGCTTCGCTGAACACGCCATCGGGGGAGGCTGCATCGCTCGCGGCCAACAAGCCCCGTTGCTGCGCCGCTTGGCGCAGCAACTCGGTGCAAGCGCGTTGGCGCAATTCGTCCGCGGGCAATGCCTCGTTTGGGGCATTCAGCGCCACACCGTTGATGTGTGCCACGCCCGACGTCCGAGCCGGGAGGTTGAAATCGACGCTTTCGACTCGCATGACCAACTCCTCAGTCGGCTGCGCCAGGGCGGCGCGGCAGGTTTTGTCCGGCAGGCACGTTCAGGCGCCGACTACGCACGACCTGATAAGGGCGAAACAGATAGCTGACCGAGGCGAAGCCGCTCCACACATGGACCAGACGACTGAAGGGAAACAGTAGGAAGATCGTCATTCCGAGCACGATGTGGAAGAGGTAAGGCCATGGCAAGCCGGCCAGTGCGCTAGCATCGACGGCGCGCAATGTGACGATGCGCTGTGCCCAGTCGGCCAGAATTATCATCACGCTGCCATCGGAGTGCGCCCACGAAAACGGCAGTGTGATCAGCCCGACCACCAATTGCACCCAAAGAATCACCAGGATCGCGATGTCGGTGCGATGGCTCGTGTAGCGGATGCGGTGGTCGAAGACGCGGCGATAGATCAGCATCGATAGGCCGATGAGGCACAGCAGACCAAAGAGGCCGCCCGACCAGATGGCGACCTGCTGCTTGACCGAGGCTTCCATGAAGTGGGCGTAGAACGCGTGCGGCGTCAGTAGGCCCAGCAGGTGGCCGAAAAACAGGAACAGGATACCGACATGGAACAGGTTGCTGCCCCAACGCAGGAGTCCCTTGCGCAGCAATTGCGAGGAGTCGCTCTTCCACGTGTACTGATCGCGGTCGAAACGAATCAGGCTGCCGAGCAGGAATACCGTCAGGCAGATGTACGGATAGACGCCAAAAACAAAGCCGATTAGCGTGCTCATGTTCGTGCTCCCTGGGCAGGTGGGTCCTTGCGGACGATGTGAATCGGTTGTGGTTGGTTGGGCCGAGCCTGGCCCTTGGATGAGCAGCCGTCGAACACCACGGGTTCTTCCCAGACGGCGTCGATCGGCTCTTCGGGCGCGATCTGCACCGGTTGGGCTTTCTCCCCGGACAGTTCCAGCAGCGCGCCAAGCACGCTGGCATACGCGCTGCCGCGTTGCTGCAGTGCGGCGAAGATCGCATTGAAGATGTGCGCCATTTCGGCCAGGAATGCACAGGCCTCGCGCGGCGGCTGGGTTGAGGTGAACTCGAGGACCACCGGCAGGAAGTCGGGCATCTCTCCTTCGGCTAGAAAGAGGTTGGCCTTTTCGTAGGTCTGCGCCAGATCAATCATGGCCGGCCCACGTTCGCGCGAGTCGCCGTGCACATGCTCGAACAGGTGCAGCGAGGTCGCGTGGCCACGGTCGAACAGCTGCACGTACTCCGCTTCAATGTCGAGCGGCGCGGCACGCGAGATCGAATAGATCAGGGCGTCGAGCTCCGCCAGTCGGGCTGGCGACAGCGCGCTTTCGCCGTGCAGAGCATCGCGCAACGCCGGCAGGTTATTGCGCAATGTCGGGTCAGGGTAACTCAGCAGCCGTGCCAGTGCGCGCAGGGTCTTGGCTGCACTTGGGGCCGTGTTGAAGCGCTTCATGGGTCAGATCTCCGCCTTGATCGGGATGGTGCGTTTTCGGGTGCTGCCAAAAAGGCTGACGTCGCTGGCGCCGTCGGAGCAGCCGTTGCCAAACGTGAAGCCGCAGCCGCCACGCATGTCGAAAGTGTTCTCGGCGTATTCGCGGTGGCTGCTCGGAATGACGAAGCGGTCTTCGTAGTTAGCGATGGCCATCACGTGGTACATGTCCTCAACCTCGGCCTGACTGATGCCAACCTGCTTCAGTGCGTCGAGGTTGATGCGGCCGTCCACGTGCTTCTCACGCTGGTAGGCACGCATCGCGAGCATACGTTCGAGTGCGCGCACCACCGGCGCGGTGTCGCCGGCTGTCAACAGGTTGGCGAGGTACTTGACGGGAATTCGCAACTGATTGACGTCGGGAATCTCGCCGTTGCTGCCGACATGCCCGGCATTCGCCGCTGCAGTGATTGGCGAAAGCGGTGGCACATACCAGACCATCGGCAGCGTGCGGTACTCGGGGTGCAAGGGCAGCGCGACTTTCCAGTCCACCGCCATCTTGTAGACCGGGCTCTTGCGCGCCGCTTCCATCCAGGCGTCCGGGATGTTGTCGATGCGCGCCTGAGCGATCACCTTGGGATCGCTGGGGTCGAGGAAGATGTCGAGCTGCGCCTGGTACAGGTCGCGATCGTGCTCGACGCTCGCCGCCTCCTGGATCCGATCGGCGTCGTACAGCAGCACGCCGAGGTAGCGGATGCGCCCGACACAGGTTTCGCTGCACACCGTCGGCTGGCCGGCCTCGATGCGTGGATAGCAGAAGGTGCACTTTTCGGCCTTGCCGCTTTTCCAGTTGTAGTAAATCTTCTTGTACGGGCAGCCGGAGACGCACATGCGCCAGCCCCGGCACTTGTCCTGATCGATCAGCACGATGCCGTCTTCCTCGCGCTTGTAGATCGAGCCTGACGGGCAACTGGCCACGCACGACGGATTCAGGCAGTGCTCGCACAGTCGCGGCAGGTACATCATGAAGGTCTGCTCGTACTGGCCGTAGATGTCCTTCTGGATGTCGTCGAAGTTCTTGTCCTTCGAGCGTTTGCTGAACTCGCCGCCCAGGATTTCCTCCCAATTCGGGCCCCAAACGATCTTGTCCATGCGTTCGCCCGTGATCAGGCTGCGCGGTCGTGCGGTCGGCGCCGCGTGCATTTCCGGCGCCGCCTGCAGGTGGCCGTAGTCGAACGTAAAGGGTTCGTAATAGTCGTCGATCTGCGGCATGTTCGGATTGGCGAAGATCTTCATCAGGAGCTTCCATTTCGCTCCCTGGCGCGGCTCGATCCGGCCGTTGGCCTTGCGAATCCAGCCGCCGTTCCACTTGTCCTGGTTCTCCCATTCCTTCGGGTAGCCAATGCCGGGCTTGGTTTCGACGTTGTTGAACCACGCGTACTCCATGCCGGCTCGGCTGGTCCACACGTTCTTGCAAGTGACGGAACAGGTGTGGCAGCCGATGCACTTGTCAAGATTCATCACCATGCCGATTTGCGCACGTATCTTCATATGGCCCCCTCGCCGATTTGTTGCACCGCATGAGCGACAGCGTCACCGCGTGGCGTGTCGAGCCAGTCAACCTTGGCCATCTTGCGCACGACGACGAATTCGTCGCGGTTCGTGCCAACGGTGCCGTAATAATTGAAACCGTAGGAAAGCTGCGCGTATCCGCCGATCATGTGCGTCGGTTTGAGCACGATGCGTGTCACCGAGTTGTGGATGCCGCCGCGATGCCCGGTGATTTCCGACCCTGGCACGTTGATGATCTTCTCTTGTGCGTGGTACATCATCACCATGCCCGGCTTGATGCGCTGGCTGACGACGGCGCGTGCGGTCAGCGCGCCGTTGACGTTATAGAGCTCGACCCAGTCGTTGTCCTCGATGCCGATCACCTTGGCGTCGTCTTCACTGATCCAGATGATCGGGCCGCCGCGGCTCAAGGTGAGCATCAACAGGTTGTCGGTGTAGGTCGAATGGATGCCCCACTTCTGATGCGGCGTGATGAAGTTCAGCAGGATCTCGGCGTTGCCGTTGGAGCGGATGCCGTGCACGCCGGCGGTCGCCTTCAGGTTGACCGGCGGGCGGTAGCTTGCGAGGCCCTCGCCGAAGGCGAGCATCCACGGGTGGTCCTGGTAGAACTGCTGGCGCCCCGTCAGGGTGCGCCAGGGAATCAGCTCGTGCACGTTGGTATAGCCGGCGTTGTAGGAGACAGTTTCGGACTCGATGCCGCTCCAGGTCGGCGAGCTGATGATCTTGCGCGGCTGCGCCTGAATATCGCGGAAGCGAATTTTCTCGTCTTCCCGATGGAGCGCCAGGTGCGTGTGATCGCGACCGGTTTTCTTGGAGAGTGCGGCCCAGGCTTTCACCGCGACATGGCCATTTGTTTCCGGTGCGAGATGCAGCACCGTCTCGCAGGCGTCGATGTCGCTGTCGATTTTCGGCATGCCACAGGTCACGCCCTCGTCGGTCACGATGCCGTTCAGCTCGCCGAGTTGCTTCACCTCGGTCTGGGTGTTCCACGCGATGCCCTTGCCACCGTTGCCTACCTTGTTCATCAGAGGGCCGAGCGCGGTCATGCGCTTGTACACGTTCGGGTAGTCGCGCTCGACAACCTGCATCTGCGGCGCCGTCTTGCCCGGAATCAGGTTGCATTCACCGCGCTTCCAGTCGCGCACGTCGAACGGCTGGGCCAGCTCTCCCGGGCTGTCATGCATCATCGGTGTGAGCACCATTTCGCGTTCTACGCCGAGGTGACCGACGCACACTTCGCTAAACTTCTTGGCAAAACCCTTGTAGATTTCCCAGTCGCTCTTGGACTGCCACGCCGGATCCACCGCAGTGGACAGTGGGTGGATGAACGGGTGCATGTCGCTGGTGTTGAGGTCGTTCTTCTCGTACCAGGTCGCCGTCGGCAGCACGATGTCGGAATACAGGCAGGTCGTGCTCATGCGGAAGTCGAGCGTGACCAGCAGGTCGAGCTTGCCTTCAGGCGCCTTGTCGTGCCAGACGACTTCTTGGGGTTTGGCTTCTTCGGCGCCCAGATCCTTGCCCTGCACGCCGTGGGTCGAGCCCAGCAGGTGCTTGAGGAAGTACTCATGCCCTTTGCCCGAGGATCCGATGATGTTGGAGCGCCAGACGAACATGTTGCGTGGCCAATTGGCGGGGTGATCCGGGTCTTCGCAGCTGAGCTTGAGCGAGCCGTCCTGCAGCGACTTGACGACGTAGTCCGTGGGCTCCATGCCAGCGGCTTTCGCGTCGCGCACCACTTTCATGGGATGCGTCTGCAGTTGCGGCGCCGAAGGCAGCCAGCCCATGCGTTCGGCGCGCACGTTGTAGTCGATCATGCTGCCACCGTAGAGCTTTTTGTCGGCCAGCGGCGACAGTATTTCGTCGACCCCGATCTTCTCGTAGCGCCACTGGTCGGTGTGAGCATAGAAGAAACTCGTACCGTTCATCTGGCGCGGCGGGCGGATCCAGTCGAGCGCGAAGGCGAGCGCGGTCCAGCCGGTTTGTGGACGCAGCTTTTCCTGACCCACGTAGTGCGCCCAGCCACCACCGCTCTTGCCGATGCAGCCGCACATCATCAGCATGTTAATGACGGCGCGATAATTCATGTCACTGTGATACCAGTGGTTCATGCCGGCGCCGATGATGACCATGGAGCGGCCTTCGGTCTTCTCGGCGTTCTCGGCGAACTCGCGCGCGACGGTGATCACCTGGTCGCGTGGCACCCCGGTGATCTGTTCCTGCCAGGCCGGCGTATACGGCGAGTTGTCGTCGAAATCGGCCGCCGCCAACTCGCCCGGCAAACCGCGCGCAACGCCGTATTGGGCGGCCTGCAGGTCGAACACCGTGGCCACCAGCAAGTCGCGCTGTTCGCCCGCGTTGCCAAGCGCGAGGCGCTGCACCGGCACCGTGCGCACCAGCACATCGCTTTGCACATTGACCGGGAAATTCTCGTGGTGGATGCCCCCGAAGTAGGGGAAGCCGACCTGCGCGGTCTCGGGACTCGGGGTCTCGCCTTCGAGCACGGACAACTTCAGCTTCACCTGGTTGCCGTCGACCGCATCTTTGGCTTCGAGATTCCACTGATTGGCGTCTGCGCGGCCGTCGGGGCCCCAGCGGAAGCCGATGGCACCGTGCGGCAACACCACCTTGCCGCTTTCGTCGAAGGCCACGGTCTTCCAGTCGGGGTTGTTGGCCTGGCCGAGCTTGTCGTCGAAATCGGAGGCGCGCACGTAGCGGTCGGGCACCATAATATTTTGGCCATCGTCGGTGGTGTGCTCCTTCAGCAGCACCAGCATCGGCAGGTCGGTGTAGCGGCGCGCGTAGTCGTCGAAATAGGCCGGGCGGGGCCGGCCGTTGCCACCAAAGTAGAACTCCTTCAGGATCACGTGGCCCATTGCCATCGCGACAGCAGCATCGGTGCCCTGCTTGGGGTGCAGCCACAGGTCTGACAGCTTGGCGACTTCGGCGTAGTCCGGCGTGATGGCCACCGTCTTGCACCCCTTGTAGCGCACCTCGGTGAAAAAGTGAGCGTCGGGTGTGCGCGTTTGTGGCACGTTCGAGCCCCAGGCAATGATGAAGCTGGAGTTGTACCAGTCGGCCGATTCGGGAACATCGGTCTGTTCGCCCCAGACTTGGGGACTGCTGGGTGGCAGGTCGCAATACCAGTCGTAGAAGCTCAGGTTGACGCCGCCCAGCAGCGACAGGTAGCGCGAACCCGAAGCGTAGCTGATCATTGACATGGCTGGGATCGGCGAGAACCCGATCACGCGATCTGGCCCGTATTTCTTGATGGTGTAGACGTTGGCTGCCGCGATGAGTTCGTTGACCTCGTCCCAGTTGGAGCGCACGAAGCCGCCCAGGCCGCGGATGCTCTGGTAGTCACGCCGCTTGGCGTCGTCCTCGACGATGGCGGTCCAGGCGGCCACCGGGTCGTGGGCCAGTCGTGCCTCGCGCCAGCTCTTGAGCAGGCGGCCGCGCACCATCGGATATTTCACGCGGTTGGCGCTGTACAGGTACCAGCTGTAGCTGGCGCCGCGGGAGCAGCCGCGCGGCTCGTGGTTGGGCATGTCCCAGCGCGTGCGTGGGTAGTCGGTCTGTTGCGTCTCCCAGGTGACGATGCCACCCTTGACGTAGATTTTCCAGGAGCACGAGCCGGTGCAGTTCACGCCGTGAGTGGAGCGCACGATCTTGTCGTGCGCCCAGCGGTTGCGGTAGGCGTCTTCCCACGTGCGGTCTTCGCCAGTGGTCACGCTGTGCTTGTCGTCCGAAACTTCCTTCGGGTTCGAAAAGTAGCTGAGGCGGTCTAGAAAATGGCTCATGAGAGTTCCCTTCTGATGGGCGTCAATGGAGTGTTGATGGGGTTGCTGCGATGTGCCGAATGGCGCAGGCCGATTTAAAGGTCTTCAGCATGGCCGTTGCGCGCCGCGGCGGGCGTAGAACCACCACGTGATCGCGATGCTGATGACGTAGAAGCCGATAAACGCCCAGAGCGCAGCATGCGGACTACCGGTCATCGTGATCGATGTGCCGTAGCTCTTGGGAATGAAGAAGCCACCATAGGCACCAATTGCGGCGGTGAAGCCCAGCACGGCCGCCGCCTGCTTGTTGCCTTCCTTGATGGCGGCTGCTTCGGCTGCGGGGTTCAGACCTTTCGCGCCTTTGGCGCGCGTGGCATCCATGCATTCGTCCATGAAGATCACCGGGATCATGCTGAAGGTCGAGCCGTTGCCGATGCCTGAGGTGATGAAAAGTACCATGAAGCTGACAAAGAAGCCCGTCAGGTTGCCCGGATTGTCGATGCCCACGCCGTGCTGGGGAAGAAAGTACAGGACCCCGGCCACGCCGACGATCATCACGATGAAGTTCCAGAACGTGACCTTCGCGCCGCCCACCTTGTCGGCCAGCCAGCCGCCGAACGGGCGCACCAACGCGCCCAGAAATGGGCCCATCCATGCGAAGCCCAGCGCGTAGACGCCCGGAAACTGGCTCTTGATCAGGAGGGGAAAGCCGGCCGAGAAACCGATGAACGAGCCGAAGGTGCCCAGGTACAGCCAGCACATCAGCCAGTTGTGCTTGTTGCGAAAGATGACGGCTTGCTCTGAGAACGAGGCCTTGGCGTCGGCGATGTCGTGCATCATCAGGAACGACAGCAGCGACGAAAGCAAGATCGGGATGACCCAGACGAAAGCCGCGTTCTGGAGCCAGACTTGGCGCGTCGCGCCGCCGGCGAGTTGGACCGTTTGCGGGTCACCGCCGAACCAGCCGAAGATGCCGACGGAGATCACCAGTGGCACCATGAACTGCACCGACGACACGCCAAGGTTGCCCAGCCCCGCGTTCAACCCCAGTGCAGAGCCCTTGCGCTCCTTCGGGAAGAAGAAGCTGATGTTGGCCATGCTCGAGCTGAAGTTGCCGCCGCCGAAGCCGCAGAAAGCTGCCAGCACGACCATGACCCAGTAAGGGGTGTCCAGGTTCTGCACCGCCAGGCCGACACCAATGGCCGGGATCAGCAGCGACAGCGTCGACAGCACCGTGAACCTGCGGCCGCCAAAGACCGGTACCATGAACGAGTAGAAGATGCGCAGCGTCGCGCCCGACAAGGCTGGCAAGGCCGCCAGCCAGAACAGCTCGTCGGTGGAGTATTTGAAACCGGCGGCCGGCAACTGCGTCACCATAGCGCTCCACACCATCCATACCGCGAAGGCCAGAAAGAGGGCAGGAATCGATAGCCACAGGTTCTGGTTGGCGATCGCCTTGCCTTCGGTTTGCCAGAACTCCTTATCTTCGGGCGTCCACAGCGTGAGCAGCCGACCGCTCCCTGTTTGTGCTTTGGTATTCATCGTGAAGTCCGTGAGGAAAGGTGGAATTCGGAGGAGTTCGGACCCATGACTTCGGTGCTGCGCACCTCGGTCCAGTACATCCAGATGAGCGATACCCAGACCACGCCGTACATCAGCATGAAGGCGCTGGAGCGGATGCCGGTGAGATCCATCAGCATCCCGAACAGGATCGGCAGCACGAAACCGCCCAGGCCGCCCGCGAGGCCGACCACCCCAGAGATGACGCCGATGTTATCGGGGTAGTCGTCGGCGATGTACTTGAATACCGACGCCTTGCCGAAGGCGAACGCGATGCCGAGCACGAACATCAGCGCGGTAAAGATCCACACGTTCAGGCCGATGTGAAAAGTCTTTGCGCCGGCGGTGGTCAGGATGGTCAGGTCGGTTGGCGGGTAGCTCAGCAGGAACAGGCAGACCCAACTCACCCACAGTACCCACCAGGTGACGGAGTGAGCGCCGTATTTGTCGGACAGCCAGCCGCCGACCGCCCGCAGCACGCCACCGGGCAGCGAGAAGCAGGCGGCCAGCAATGCGGCGGCCCGAATCTCGAAGCCGTATTCGCCGACGTAGTACTGCACCATCCACAGGCTCAGGGCAACGTAGCCGCCGAAGACGATCGAGTAGAACTGGCACAGCTTCCAAACCTTCGGGTCGCGCAGCGCCCCGAGTTGGTCGCGCCAGGTGATTTTGGCGTCGACCCGGTGGGACGGGTCGGAGTAACTGAAGAGCCAGAACAGCACGGCGGTGCCCAGCATGACCGCCGCATAGACCTGAGGCACCACCGCCCAGCCGAAAGCGACGATGAGCGCCGGGGCGACGAACTTGTTGACGGCAGCCCCCGAGTTGCCAGCGCCGTAGACACCCATTGCGAAGCCCTGATTGTCCTTCTTGAACCAGCGCGCCACATAGGGCGTGCCGACCGAGAATGAGCCGCCGGCCAGGCCGACGAACAAGCCCAGCACCAGATAGTGCCAATACGCGGTGGCGTGCGAAATGAGCCAGATCGGCGGCACGCACACAAGCATCAGGACGAACATCACGATGCGGCCGCCGAACTTGTCGGTCCACATGCCCAACGGCACCCGGATCAGTGAGCCGGTAAGTACCGGCGTTGCGCTGAGCAGGCCGAATTCGGTGGCGCTCAGGCCCAGCGTCTTCTGGATCGGAATGCCGATTACGCCGAACATCATCCACACCATGAAGCACACCGTAAAGGCCAGTGTGCTGACCAGCAGCACCGATAGGGCCTGTCTTTGCTTGCTCATGACGATAGCCAGTAGGTGTTCATGAGCCACTGTACGAAGGAGCGGAGGGTTGCGGCATCCTCCTGTGCATGCAGGCGGCTACGGCACAAGAACTATGGCGCCACGGTGCCATCGCCCAGAAGAACTAGCGGGACGGCCGATCGCGCGGGCCTTGTGCTGGATCAATCCCGCGCCCGCCGTGGTGTGTTGAGACCTGCCTTGCGCTGAAGCTGTGTCGACGCTCCTTCAGTTGCTGGCGTTGCCTGCGCCGACGTTTGCTGCAGCAAGCACTGCCGCCTGCACGCGCGAACTGAGCTCAAGCTTGCGCAGGATATGTTGAACATGGATCTTCACCGTTGTTTCAGCGATATCAAGTGTCCGGGCGATCTCCTTGTTGCTAGCGCCGAGCGCAATTTCGCGCAGTATTTCCTGCTCACGCGGCGACAGCAACGCCAGCCGACTGGCTGGCGTGGGAGGAGTGGTGACGGGTGCGGCCATGGCGCTCCTCGTGTTCATCGACTGGAACGCCGCGACCAGCTTGCTCGTCATCGTTTCGGCGACCACGCTCTCGCCTTGCACGGCGCGATGTATGGCGCTGGCCAGTTCATCGCCCTCGATGGTCTTGAGCAGGTAGCCGCAGGCGCCGCCGCGCAGTGCTGCGGAAAGGTCGTTTTCGTCTTCACTCACGGTTAGCATCACCACCCGCGCCCGTGGCGCCGCCTCTCGCAGCGCGGCCAGGGAATCGACGCCACTGACGCCGGGCAGGTGGTTGTCGAGTAGGATCACGTCGGGCTGCAGTTCATGCGCGCGGCGCAGTGCTTCACCTGTATCGGCCGCGTCACCCACCACGTGAAGTTGCGGATCACGCGACAGCAAGGCGCTTAGCCCACGGCGAAACAGTGTGTGGTCGTCGACCAGCAGGATGCGGAGGGGCGTCATCGTCAATCTTGCCCGATCAACTCATGACAAGCGGTTGGGCCAGAGCGACCGCGGCGGGCGAGCCGCGAACGACCGGTGGCAGCGCGAGCACCACCGAGGTGCCGCGCCCAAGCTCGGACGTTACTTCCAAGCTGGCCCCGACGCGCTCGGCCCGCTCAGCCATGATGCGCAGGCCCACATGCGTTTCGTCTCGCTGCCTGCCGTCGGCGCAAAAGCCGGCACCGTCGTCGCGTACTTCAAAGCGCCACTGAGGTTGCTGGCGGACGTCGAGCCAGACCTGCGAGGCGTGGGCGTGCTTGCGCACGTTCGACAGGGCTTCCTGCACGATGTGCAGCACCTGGATCTGGAAATCCGGCGCCAGCGGGATGCCACGTCCCTGCATTTGCAATGACGCCCGCAGCCCGCTTTGGTGCTCGAACTTGCGCAAGGTAGTGAGCAATGCCGGCTCGATGTCCTCGGCGTTGGTTCGCGTACGAAAGTGCAGTAGCAACTCGCGCACGTCGCCATAGCTTTCACGCACGCCCAGATCGATTTCGCCCAGTACCGAGCGCATCTGCTGCCGATTTCCGACCTCCATGGCATCGCGCATCAACTGCACTTGGATCTTCAGGAAAGCGAGCGATTGGGCAATCGAGTCGTGCAGTTCTCGCGCCAGGAAGATGCGCTCACGCGAGATGGCCTCCTCCTTCTCGAGCGCGCGCAGGCGCAGGTTCTCCATGGCGCCGGCCAGGTGGGCGGTCAGGGCGTCGACCAGCGAGCGCTCGGCCTCGGACAGCGTCAGCCTGGCGTGAAAGAACATGTTCACTTCGCCCATCAAGCGGTCGTTCTGGCGGATCGGAATGGACACCAGGGTCTCGAAGCCCGCCGCCTCGCAGTGGCGCGCTGACGCAATCACCATTGTTCGGATCGGGATCACGCGCGCCTGCAGCGGCGCCTCGGGTGCGCCGCAATAGCAGTCGCCGGCGCGGATGCAGTGCTCGGCCTCGGTCATCGACTCCGGCAGACCTTCGCAGGCAAGGATCAGGTAGTGCTCGTTGGCTTCGTCCGCCCATCGCAGCACGACACCGTCCGCCTTGGCGACGCGCCGCAGCCGTTGCACGAACCCGCGTGCCAGCTCGTCGAGCGTCGTGGTGTGGGCTACCAGCGTCGTCAGGTCGTACAGCGCTTGCAGTCGCTCGCCCTTGTCCTCCAGTTCGGACGTTTTTTCCGCCACTTTCGATTCCAGATGGCGATACATCGACTGCAGGTGGCCGGCCATGCCGTTGAAGCCGGCTGCCAGCGTGCCGAACTCGTCGCTCGTGACACGGTCCACGCGTGCGGCCAGGTCCCCGCGCTGGATGCGTTCGATGGCCTGCTTGAGCAGGCCCATTGGCTCCAGCACGAAGGCGTAGCCGGTGTAGAGCAACACTGTCGCAGCCAGCACGGCCAGCGCCATCATCGCCAGCTGCAAGAGGTGCAACAGCGTGGTCCATCGAGAAAGGCGCGCCTCGATGGCCGTCACCAGCGCGTCGATGCTGGCCGTGAACGTCGCCGTGTCGTCTCGCAGTTTCGCGCCCGGTGGCACGACTGCGTCGTCCCAGCGGCGGTGGAACTGGTTCCACGCCTGCTCCATGATGCCAAAGCTCTGGTGCACGGCGGCGTCCCATGGCACGAGCAGCGGGCGCCCGGGGTCGCCCGATCGCAGCAGCGCGACGCTTCGTTCGAACTCTTCTACCTGTGCAGGCAGTTCCCGCGACTCGTCGGTGACTGCAGAAAGCGACATGCGATAGGCCTGCATGCGCATGCGACCGGCTTCGTTAATGGCGGCAGCGCCGCCATCGAGCTGCCACGAAATCCACAGCGTCAGGGCCATCGACAGAAACCCGAGCACGACGAAGGGTGCGCCGATCAGGGCGAGCTTGGCCCCCAGATTCCAGTGCTTGCGTTCGGTCATGGCTTGAATGTAGCCCGTCGGGCAACGGTATTGCGCGCCGCAAACCCGGAAGGCTGAAAGGCCGGATCATAATTCCCGTCTACCAACCCCCTGACTGGAGATCCAATGAGTCAAACCAAAATCGCCGTGCTTGTCGGCAGCCTGCGCAAGGATTCCTTCAACCGTAAACTGGCGCTCGCGCTGGCCAAGCTGGCGCCTGGCGATTTCACGTTCGAGCACATCCGCATCGACGACCTGCCGCTCTACGACCAGGACCAGGACGGCAACCAGGCCGCACCCGTCAAGCGCATCAAGTCGGAAATCGCCGCCGCGCAAGGTGTACTGTTTGTCACGGCGGAGTACAACCGCTCGATTCCAGGCGTGCTCAAAAACGCCATTGACAACGCCTCGAGGCCTTACGGACAGAGCGCCTGGGTTGGCAAGCCGGCCGGCGTGATCGGTATTTCAATAGGGGCAGCCGGCACCGCGATGGCGCAGCAGCATCTGCGCAATGTGCTGGTTTTCCTCGACATGCCTGTGCTCGCCCAGCCAGAGGCCTTCGTGCAGAACAAGGAAGGGCTGTTTGATGACGCGGGCAACATCGGCAACGTCGAAACCAGGAAGTTCCTGCAGGGCTGGATGGACAAGTACGTCGCCTGGGTCAAGTCGCACAATTGAACTTACCAACGTCACTAGCGAAAACCCGCAACTGCGGGGGTTTTTGTGGGTAGGTGAATGGGGTTAGGGCGCGGTGAGTGCGAGTCCGGAGATCGCCGCGGCTCGACAGCACGATCACTGCCTTTTCGCAGGACATTCCAGCGGCCTCCCCGTGTGTGCTCGGTGGTGCGGCGTGCGCCTGGTGAACAGCGGCGCCGAACTCGAACAACGCGACACGGTCGCGACGTCAGCCGGCGAGACGGCAAGACGACCTGGTGAGTCGAACGGCCAGGCCACGCGGCGCGGCCGGTCCAAATGAACTGGGCGGCTGAGGAAGGGGCTGCCCGCGCCATTTGCCAGGCAGTGTTTCCGGCCCCGCGCGCGTTGCTGCTATCGGCGCGTCCGCTGATAGAGTTCCTGGTCACGCATATGGATAGCGCCGACACCGTTCAAATTTGAACGAGATATGTCTACTGCCCACGGGCATTGCGAAGACAGCTATCAGACAACGAGTGCGTCTAGGCTCTTAACGCATTCCTGCGCACCTCCTCAGTAACGCGGCCCGTTATTGGGGTAAAAGCCATTCCTCGGGTAATAGCCACGATTGCTCTCGTCGCTGCGGCGTCCGATTTCATTCCCAATCAACGCTCCTGCAGCGGCGCCGCCAACGGTGCCCAGCGCGCTGCCATTGCTGACGGCGTTGCCGGCGACGCCGCCGATGACAGCGCCGGCTCCAACGCCGATTTGCTGGTTAGTGGGAGGCCCGGCACAGCCGGCCAGCGCGAGCAATGAAGCCACGCCACTTGCTGTGATGAAACGTGCAATTGTCATGGGTTGATCCTCGAAAATAACAAGAAATTCATTGTCGGAGCTTTTCCGAGCACGGACTGTAGGAACCAGCCGCGCACGCCTGTGCGCGAGGCACCATGCTCGCGCTTGAGGGGCGCTGCGCGGGTCGGCTGCATGGGGGCGTGGCCGCCGTCCGTTGCGCGAGCACCACGGCGCAGGCGCTACAACTGGCGACTGCGCGCCAGCGGCGGGTTATGCGCGAAGTAGCGCTGGATGCCACGCATCAGTGCGTCGGCGAGCTTTTCCTGGTGTACTGGGTTGGCCAGCTTGGCCTCTTCCTCAGGATTGCTGATGAACGCCGTCTCGACCAACACGCTCGGAATGTCGGGTGCCTTGAGTACCGCAAAGCCGGCCTGTTCGACTTGGCCCTTGTGCAGGCGCCCGACGCGTCCAATTTCGCCCAGCAGCGCGCCACCGAGTTTCAGGCTGTCATTGATTTGCGCCGTCGTGCTCATGTCGAGCAGCGCGCGCTGTACTTGCACCTCATGGCCGCCGACGTTCACGCCACCCACCTGGTCGGCGCGGTTCTCCTTGTTGGCCATCCAGCGCGCGGCGCTGCTTGAAGCGCCGTTCTGACTCAGCGCAAAAACACTGGCGCCATTGGCCTGTGGCGTGGTGAAGGCGTCGGCGTGGATGCTGATGAAGAGGTCGGCCTGGACGCGGCGCGACTTTTGAACCCGCACCTGCAGCGGCACGAAAAAATCCGCGTCGCGGGTGAGGAAGGCGCGCATCGGATTGCCGTTGACGCTCGACGCATTGATGCGGTCGCGCAGCATGTGGGCGATTTTTAGCACGATGTCTTTCTCGCGCGTACCGCCCGGACCGGTGGCGCCGGGGTCTTCGCCGCCGTGGCCGGGGTCGATCGCCACGATGATGATGCGGTCGGTGCGACTCGCGGTGGCGTTGGTGGCGGCAAAAGGCGTCCAAACGGGTGCGGCGGGCGCCGGCGGCTTCTGGAGAGTAATGGTCGCAGGCCCGGCAGCGCGCGGCGCTGCAGCAAAGGCCGGAGGCGCGTGAGCGCTGATGGCCGGTGGTTCCAGTGGCGCTCGGGTCGCCTGTTTGGCCATCAACTCGCCGAGCGTGTCGGTAGCGGACGGCGCTTCGACGACGGCCGGAATGCTGCTGGTGGGCGCCGTGGGCGCATCGCGCAAGCGCTCGGTGATCAGTGCCTCGAGGGGGTCGATTGCCTGTTGCGGATAGAGGTCGAGCACCAGCCGGTGATGGTACGCCGCCACCGGCGCCAGCGTGAACACCTGGGGCCGCGACGGTTGCTTGAGGTCAAGCACCAGGCGCACCACGCCGGGCGCGAACTGCCCTACGCGCACGCCGCTGATGTAAGGGTCGCCCGGCCTGATCTTGCCCACCAGTTCACGCAGCGTCGGGCCGAGGTCGATGCCGTCGATGTCGATGGCGACGCGCGGTGGGCTGGTCACCAGCAACTGGCTAGTCTTGAGAGTGCTGTCCGATTCGATGGTGACACGCGTGTAATCGGCCGCTGGCCAGACGCGCACAGCCAGGATGGTGGCGCCGCGTGCGATGTGCTGTACGCCCAGCAGCAGTACCAGGCTGCCGGCCTGCAGCAACGTGCGGCGGGCGGGGACGGGGGTCGTCATGCGGGTACGCCGACCAACAATTGTTGGCCGCGCGGGGTGTGCGCTGTAAGGGTCACGGTGCGGGATTGGTCGCTCATTGCTTCTATTTTAATAGCGAGATCGGCAACGGGTATACGGTCCGCAGCGTTAGCTGGCCACTCCGCGAGTTTCAGCCCTGGGCCCGCGAAAATGTCACGGAAACCGGCGTCGTCCCACTCGCGAGGATCGTTGAAGCGATAGAAGTCGAAGTGGAAAATCGGCAGTCCGGCGGGCGCTTCGTGCGGTTCGACCACGGCGTACGTGGGGCTCTTGATGCGCCCGGCCACGCCTAGCGCCCGCAGCAGGTGGCGCACCAGCGTTGTCTTGCCAGCCCCAAGGTCGCCGTCGAGCGTGATGAAGGCGTCTCGCAAAGCCGCGACAGCGCCGAGCTCGCGCGCAAAGCGCGCGAGCTCGTCCTCGTTGCGCCAGTGGCGCGTTTCTACAATCGGGGGGTGATCGACAGCAAGCAACTCATCATCCGTATTCAGGCACTGGCCCGGGAACTGGGATTCTCCCAAATCGGCATTGCCGGCATCGATCTATCGAGTGCCGAACCCGGTCTGATGCAGTGGCTGGACAAAGGTTTCCATGGCGAAATGAACTACATGGCCGCGCACGGCATACGGCGTGCGCGGCCGGCCGAGCTGGTTCCTGGCACGGTGAGCGTCATCACCGCCCGCATGGACTACCTGCCGAGCGCGACACCCGAGGACTGGCAGACACTAGAGTTCGCGCGGCTGAAGCGACCGGGCGAAGGTATCGTCTCGCTTTACGCCCGCGGCCGCGACTATCACAAGGTGCTACGCTCGCGACTCGCCAAGTTGGCCGAACGTATCGCCGAAGAGGTCGGTCCGTTCGGCCGTCGCGCGTTTACAGACTCCGCTCCCGTGCTTGAGGCCGAGTTAGCGTCTCGTAGCGGCCAGGGTTGGCGCGGCAAGCACACGCTCGTGCTCAACCGCGACGCGGGTTCGACGTTTTTTTTGGGCGAAATTTACGTCGATATGGCGCTGCCGCCGAGCGACGCGGTCACGCCCCACTGCGGCAGTTGCAATGCTTGCATCGACGTTTGCCCGACCGGGGCCATCGTCGCACCCTACCGGCTCGATGCGCGGCGCTGCATCTCGTACCTGACGATCGAGCATGCTGGGCCGATCCCGCTGGAACTGCGCCCGTTAATGGGCAACCGGATTTACGGCTGCGATGACTGTCAGCTCGCTTGCCCCTGGAACAAGTACGCCCAAAAAAGTGCGTTGCCCGATTTCGATGCGCGCGACGGGCTCACGGGTCGCCAACTCGGTGAGCTGTTCGCGTGGACCGAAGAAGAATTCTTGCGCTACACCGAAGGCAGCCCGATTCGCCGCATCGGCCACGAGCGCTGGCTGCGCAACATCGCCGTGGCCCTCGGCAATGCGTTGCGTGCGGGCGATCCAAACGCGCGAGTCGCACTGGAGGCGCGCCTCGAACATCCGAGTACCTCGGTGCGCGAGCACGTCGCGTGGGCCCTGAGCCCAGGCTAGAAAGTAGCTCCCGCGCTCATCGTGTGATTCACAACGTCTGAGACGGCACACACCCGACGGGAAACACCATGAATGGGCTTCGCCCGGCCGCCGGTGTCGCCCCCAGCAGGGGGGCGCCGAAGCGACACAAAGTGCCCGCCGCTTGCGGCCGAGTCTTTTCTACCGAGGCAGTGCGAGTGCAAATGGAAGGCTGACCAGGCCCAGCACGGTGGACAGCGTCACGAGACCCGCCACCAGCGGCGCGTTGTAGCCCATGCGCGCGGCAAGTACATAGGCGCTGGAAGCGGTCGGCACGGCAGACAAGGCCATCAGCACGCTGCCCTGCGCAGGGTGCAGTCGCAGCGCGTGCACCAGGCCCCACGCCACCAGCGGCAGCAGCAGGTGCCTGATCGTCAGCAGCGCCGTCGCCAGTGCCTTGCCGCGCGCTAGCGTTGCGAACTGCATGCCCGCGCCAGCGGCCATCAGGCCAAGTGGGATCGCCGCATTGCCAATGCGCGAGAACGTGGGTTGCAGCCAGTCCGCGATCGAAAGCCCCAGTACGTTGGAGAGCAGGCCGGCAGCCGTCGCCAGAATCAGTGGATTGCGCACCAGTTCGCGCGCGAGGCCGGTTTTCCCATGCCGCGCCATCGGCCACACGGCCGCCACGTTCGTCACCGGCACGCAGACACCGATCAGCAGCGCAACCAGCAACAATCCCTCGGCGCCGGCCAACCGGTCGGCGAGTGCGAGCACAATGAACGAGTTGAAGCGAAATGCAATTTGGGCGCTGGCCGCGTGATCGCGTGGGTCGATGTGTCGCCCGAGCCAAGGCAGATGGGGAAGGGCATAGGACATCGCCACGCCGGCCAGGATCAGGGCGATGCCGGCAGTCATGAGGGCCGTTGTCGCACCGAAGTCCAGCGGGCTGCGCACGATCGAATAAAACAGCAACACGGGAAACAGGAAGTAATAGACCAGCGGTTCGACCTGATCCCACAACCGGCGGTCGAGCAGGGTAAAGCGGCACAGCAGCCACCCGCAGGCGATCAGGGAAAAGTCGGGGAAGAGCAACTGCGCGTAATTCAAGCGCCGTAGGATAACTGCGCTTGTTGGTGGCGCCGTGCGACGGTGATGCGCCGCGCCGCCTATGATCGAACCCAAGATTAACCGCAAGCGGGCACGCTCCCGCTCCGCAGGAGACCAGAGCATGAAGGCAACGCCAGGCCGAATACGAACCCCGCATTGGGCACATGGAAGCTTTTTGTGGCTCTTTGCAGCCCATGCGTCGGCGACCCTTGGGCAGGCCGTTTTGCCCGATGGCTCCGCCGTTGTTCATCTCAAATCGTCGACGGTCGCAAGCGTTTCAGCGGCCAAGGCTGACTCCGCCGCGCCATACGGGGTGCTTGAGAGTGTAGGTGCCGGTGGCGTCGTGGTGCGGGAATATGCCGACCCTTCGGGCACGGTGTTCGCTGTGACATGGAGTGGGCCGACGCGACCCGACATGAAGAAGTTACTGGGCGACTATTTCAGCCGTTTCGTTGGCGAGCGCGACCACCCGCGTGGACCGCTGCGGGTGGATCAATCCGATGTCGTGATCCAATCGGGCGGACATATGGGTGCGCTGCACGGCCGCGCTTGGGTGCGCAGTCTTGTGCCGCAGGGAGTCAACGCCGATGCGCTGCCCTGAGCACGGGGTCGGCTGCGGCCTGGCACGAGGCTCCATCTTGTTGCGCGTTTTTTTCGGGGCGTCGTTACTGCTTGCTGGCTTGCTGACCGCATGTGGCGGGGGCGGGGGCGGCGCATTGCCATTGCCGGTGGGCATGCCTGCAGCAAATCCGGCGCCGGTCGCGGCGGCTGCCAATACTGTCCCGGTATACGTCAATGGTGGGTTGAGCGGTCGCTATCTGGATGGACTCTTCGCCAGCGTCACGGTTTGCCAGCCCGGCACCACGCACTGCCAAACGATCGACCATGTGTTGGTGGACACTGGCTCCTATGGCGTGAGACTGATGGCCTCCGCCTTCGATGGCAGCTTACTGGCCAGTCTTCCGGCGCAAACCGGTGCCACCAATGACAGCGCGGGCAGCACCAGTCCGTTGGCCGAGTGCGCCTTGTTCAGTTCCAGTTATATGTGGGGCTCGGTGCGCCGAGCCGATGTGAAGCTGGCCGGTGAAGGCGCGGCCGATTTGTCGATTCAAATTGTGGGCGATACGCCCTCTGTGGGTCCTGTGCCTTCGAACTGCCAGGACGCCGGGGGCAGTTCGCTCAACACCACCAAAGCCCTGAATGCCAACGGAATTCTCGGCCTTGGTGTTTTGGCAAACGATTGCCCGGCCTGCGCCGCGGCCGTGCTCGCTCCGGCTTATTACTACTGCACCCAGCCTGGCGTCTGTTCTCCGGCACGAGTCCCTGCGCCGATGCAGGTGACCAATCCGGTCGCCCGTTTTGCCGTCAATAACAACGGGGTGGTCCTGACGTTGCCTGCCGTGGCGGCTGCAGGGCAATCGAGTGCGACCGGTTCCCTCGTGTTTGGTGTCGGGACGCAAGTCAACAACGCCTTCGCCGCGCGTCACTTGCTTGCCACCGACAGCGACGGTAATTTCCAAACCGTCTTGAATGGCAAGACCTACGGCAGCAGCTTCCTCGACAGTGGTTCCAACGGATTGTTCTTCCCGAGCACGACGTTGCCGACGTGCGGCGTGTGGTACTGCCCAACTACTAGCCTGAGCTTTTCGGCGACGATGGTGGACGCCGCAGGATCAAATGCGTCCATGGTGAACTTTGACATCGCGAATTTTTCCGTGCAGGTCAATTCCGGCAATCTCGCGTTCAACAATATCGGCGGTCAGTTTGCGGGTGAATTCAATTGGGGCTTGCCTTTCTTCTTCGGCCGCACCGTGTACACGGTCATGAACGGCAGCAAGGTCGCCGGAACACCAACGACGGGGCCGTTTGTGGCGTTTTAGCGGCAGACCTGCTATCACAGTCACTCATTGATGCGTCAATGTGCAGTGTGGCCGTGCGACCAGGTGACGTAGTCCTCGTCGGTTGCGAGCACCCACAGTGCCAGCACCAGCGCCACGAACCCGGTAGGCATTGCATCCACCTTGGCGCTATAAAGAGTGCTGTAGCCGAGTACCCAGGGTGAGATGATTATCAGTATGCCGACGACCCCATCGAGCCATTCCTTCCACGCGCGAGCCGGCAAAACTTGCGCGCAGTGAAGACGCGATCAGCGCCACAGCCAGGACGACCATACTGATAGTGGGCGTCAGGGTTGCCTGAAAGCCCAGGACCCAAGGCGAAGCGACGAACTAGATACCGAGCAGAGCGTTCAACGGATCCTGGCCGCGTTTCATGCGATTCATGATCCATACCTCCATGTAAAAAGAAGTGATTCCGTTGAATTAGACGAGCGGGTTTCGCTCTTGTTCCTTTGCCATTCGGCGGACGGGCCCGGCGGCGTCGCTATCTTTCACTTGTTACCGTTTTGGACTTCATGCCTACCGCCACTGCCCCCGCCACAGCTCTCGACAGTGCGGCCATCGACGAGTTCATCGACGCGCTCTGGCTGGAGCATGGACTTGCCCGCAACACGCTGGCGGCCTACCGGCGCGACCTAGTGCTGTTTGCCGCATGGCTGGACACCATGCATGAGCGCGCTCTCGATGCGACGCGCGAGCCTGATCTGCAGGCCTACATGGGTGCACGGTTGGCCGGCAACGGCAAGGCGACCTCGGCCAACCGGCGCCTGACGGTCTTTAAGCGCTACTTTCGGTGGGCACTGCGGGAAGGCCGCATCAGCGCCGACCCGAGCTTGCGGCTCGCGCCAGCGCGTCAGGCGCTTCGGGTGCCCAAGACGCTGTCCGAGAAGCAGGTCGATGACCTGTTGGGGGCGCCTGACGTCGAGACGCCACTTGGCCTGCGCGATCGCGCAATGCTCGAGGTCATATATGCCAGTGGCCTGCGTGTGAGCGAGCTAGTCCGTCTCAAATCGTTCGACCTGAGCCTGAACGACGGCGTGCTGCGGGTGCTCGGCAAGGGCGACAAGGAGCGGCTGGTGCCCTTTGGCGGCGAGGCGCGTAAATGGATCGAGCGCTATCTGCAGGAGGCCCGCTCGGCCATCCTCGGAGGCCAGCAGACCGCTGACCTTTTCGTGACCGCGCGCGGCGCGGGCATGACGCGTGTGATGTTCTGGATCATCGTCAAGAAGAACGCGGTGGCGGCCGGCATCCATTCGCCGCTGTCACCGCACACGCTTCGCCACGCCTTTGCCACGCACTTGCTCAACCACGGCGCTGACCTGCGTGCGGTGCAGTTGCTGCTCGGTCATGCTGATATTTCAACCACCACCATCTACACCCACGTGGCGCGCGAGCGCCTCAAGCAGCTGCATGCCATGCATCATCCACGCGGTTGAAAGGCGATTTCTCGCTTCGTTGCGGTACGGTCAGACACATGAATACTTTGTTTCGCCCTTGCATCCTGCGCATCGAGAAGGTGAGCTTTGCGTACCCCGACCAGCCACCACTGGCATCGGCCTGGTCTGCGTCGATTACAGCGGGCGTGACACAGCTACACGGCGATACCGGCAGTGGAAAGTCGACGCTGCTTCGTGTGATGGCCGGCGCGCGACCCGCCCATGGGCGGCTGACGATCGGGGGGACATGCCTCGACCAAGATCCCGATGCCTATCGGCGCAACGTTTTTTTCGTCGACCCGACGAGCGGCCGGTTCGATCAGCTCGGCGTGCGCGAGTGCACAGCATCGCTGCAGGCGGGCGACGCGCACTTCAGTGACGCCACGTGGCATCGGCTCGTGGAAGCGTTCGCCCTCGCGCCGCACCTCGACAAGCCGATGTACATGCTGTCGACCGGCTCCCGGCGCAAGGTCTGGCTGGCCGCCGCTCTGGCGTCGGGGCGCGCACTGACCTTGCTCGATGAACCAACTGGCGGCCTCGACGCCCCGTCCATCCGCGCCTTGTGGCGTGCGCTCAACGATGTTGCAGCACAACCCGGACGCGCTGTCGTCGTGGCGAGCGCAGAGCGGCTCGGCGGCGTGCCGCTGGTGGACTGCATCGAGTTACCGCTCGGCATCGTTCAGCTCTGAGTCAGCTCGTCAAGTTCCTCGTCAGTGAAACCGGCGAGGGCACGTGCTTCCAGGTTGAACGGCGGGCGCAGTCGCGGCGCTTCGTGCCGGCGGCATAGCACGCGGTAGTGGGCCATCGGGTCCAGCCCGTCCCGCTTGCACAGCCAGCGGTACCAACGGTTGCCAATGGCTACGTGGCCGATCTCGTCTTGCAGGATGCGGTCGAGAATTTTGACGGCGCCCAGCGCATCGGGCGCCTTGACGCGCCGCAGCTTGAGCTGGATCAACGGCGTGGCGTCGAGTCCACGCGCCTCTAACGTACGTGGCACCAGCGCCATGCGCGCGAGCACATCGTCCTTCGTTTTCTCGCACATGGTCCACAGTCCGTCGTGTCCGGGGAAATCGCCATACACAAAGCCCATGCCGCGCAGGTGATTGTGCAGCAGCGTGAAGTGCTGCGCCTCTTCGTCGGCGACGCGCAACCAGTCGCGGTAGTAGTCCTCGGGCATGCCGTCGAAGCGCCACACGGCGTCGAGCGCCAGGTTGATCGCGTTGAACTCGATGTGGCAAATGGAATGGATGAGTGCCGCCCGCCCTTCCAGCAGGAATGCCGAGCGCCGGGGCATGGAGGTGGCCGTGACGCGCAGTGGGCGCGGTGGACGGCCGGGCACGTCCGCCTCGTCGCCTGCCGCGCGTACGTCATCGGTCGCTATCGAAATAATAGCCGTTTGCGTCCGAATGGCGAGCGTTGCGGCCACTTTTTGTTCAAGATCGGTGAGGCGTAGGGCCGTCAGGGCTGCAAGTCGAGGGTGCATCCCTACAATTCTAGTTTTGACCCTGGAGAACGCGCATGGCCGTATACGAACTTGAAGGCGTGGCACCGCAGGTGGGGCGTGGCGCGTGGGTGGCCGACAGCGCGCAAGTGATGGGCAACGTGGTGCTGGGCGAAGACGCCAGCATCTGGTTCGGCGCGGTGCTGCGCGGCGATACGGAGACCATCACGATCGGGCAGGGCAGCAATGTGCAGGACCTGTCGGTGCTGCACGCAGACATCGGCTGTCCGCTGACCCTTGGCGACCACGTGACCGTCGGCCACCAGGTCATGCTGCACGGCTGCACCATTGGCGACAACTCGCTGATCGGCATTCAGGCGGTGGTCTTGAACAACGCCAGGATTGGCCGCAACTGCATCGTCGGCGCCGGCAGTGTCGTGACCGAAGGCAAGGAGTTTCCCGACAACTCGCTGATCCTCGGCGCGCCGGCCCGGGTGGTGCGAACGCTCGATGCTGAGGCGGCAGCGCAACTGCGCCAGAGCGCTGAGCACTATGTCGAAAACGGCCGCCGCTTCGCGACGGGCCTGAAGAAGATCGGCTAACCCCAGGCTTGCCCACTTTGTGAAGTCGCCAACGGCCTGCCGACGGCAACACCAGCGGACCGGCAGAACCAGTTGCGCGATGTTCCCACGCGAAGACTGCCTGATTAGGAGAAGGATTATGTTTTGAGTGAGCTGCACAAATTCCTGTTCGATGGCTCGCCGGTGCGCGGAATGATCGTGCGCCTCACTGATGCCTGGCAGGAAATCCTGGCACGCCGCGCCTCGAACACTACCACTGGCGCCTACCCACCGCCGGTGGCCGAGTTGCTGGGCGAGATGACGGCGGCGGCAGCGCTGATGCAGTCCAATATCAAGTTCAACGGCGCGCTGATCCTGCAGATTTTTGGCGACGGGCCGGTCAAGGTCGCGGTGGCCGAAGCACAGCCTGACCTCGGTCTGCGCGCCACGGCCAAGGTGGTGGGCGAGTTGCCGCCCGATTCACGATTGCCCGCGATGGTCAATGTGCACAACAAGGGACGCTGCGCTATCACCCTCAATCCCAGGGACAAGCTGCCGGGCCAGCAGCCCTACCAGGGCGTCGTGCCGCTGTGTGCTGAGCATGGCAAAAAACTAGGCAAGCTCAGTGACGTACTACAGCACTATATGCTGCAAAGTGAGCAACTCGACACCACGCTCGTGCTGGCAGCCGACGATAAGGTGGCGGCCGGCTTGTTGATTCAGCGCCTGCCCATGAAGGGCGAGGCCAACCTGGCGGGCGGCGCACCAGTGCCGGCTGAAGATGACAGCCTGGGTCAGGGCGAGGACTACAGCCGGATTTCGATCCTGGCGTCGAGCCTGAAGCGCGATGAACTGCTGACGCTCGATGTGGAAACCATCCTGCACCGCCTGTTCTGGGAAGAAAAGTTGCTGCGTTTCGCGCCGCAGGCGGGATTGATCGCGCCGCACTTTGCCTGCACCTGCAGTCGCGAGCGTGTCGCTGGCATGATCCGCGGGCTCGGACCACAAGAAGTGGCAGAGGTTATCGCCGAACGCGGCGACGTCGAAGTGGGTTGCGATTTCTGTGGCCGGCAATTCCGCTTCGATGCCGTCGATGCCGCCCAAATCTTCACCGCACCGGGCAATCAACTGCCGGTAAGCCCGGTGGTGCAGTAGCCGGCTGGGCGTGATGCGAGGCGCAGACCATCCTGGCTTGCGCTGGGCGGGTCTATGAGGCTTACGTGCGCCGCTCGATGAGCATGTCGGTGAACAGCCGATGGTCGCACGCTGGATAGGAACACTTGTCACATGGCCAGGTCCATTTGCGATTCGCCTCTAATCGGCCTGCAACGCCCGTCGCACCTTCGTATGAAACTATTGAATTGATACTACTCCAGGCATTCGACAGGCGTTCGTTGCCGCTACCATGCACCACTGCGTAGGGCAGGTTGCCGCGCGCCAGTGCGGCGCGCAGCAGTACGTCGACCGGCTCGCGCACGTGCGGGCCATCGCGCTGCAGGCCGTCGGCCACCCACGGTAGGTCGAGTGCCATGACCAGCGTGGCGGTGTAGCCCTGTTGCGCCGCCAGTGCCGGGCCGTAGAGCGAAAGATCGCCGAACAGCATATCGCTGTAGATCGCAGTCATGAGGGCGGTGGTATCGGCCACGGCGACGCCGGTGGCCGCCGCAACAGCGATGCGCCGCTGCTGCTCGGCGGCAACGCCGGCTTGCTCGTCGGGATGCGGCACGCGGCCTTCGCGGTCGCACCATTCACGCAGGTATTCCGGCACCAAAACGGCTGCGATGCCGCGCTGCTGGAGCCGCTGCGCAAGTGCGCGGCCAAGTTCCGTTTTGCCCGTGCTTTCTGCGCCCAGCAGGGCAATCACGCAGCCGGCTTGCAGTGTGGGTGTCATGCGATGTGCAACGGCAGTCGCTGGCGCCATGCAAGGTAGCCCGCCACGCTCAGCAGTGCGAACACCGCGTACAGCCCAACCGTCAGCCACAGCCCCTTGTGGATGAACAGGCCGATGCTGACCGTATTGACGGCCAGCCAGATCAGCCAGTTTTCGATGAACTTGCGCCCCAGAAGAAACTGGCCCACAAGGCTCAGACCCGTGGCGAAACCGTCCCACCAAGGAACATCGCTGTCGGTGAAGTAGGCCAGAAAGAGCGCCAATGCGGGCCAAAGTACGGCGCAGGCGACGACCGCAAACACCAATCCTATCGACGAAAGCCGCGCCACGTGCAGGCTGCTGCCGTCGGCCCGGTGTCCGCGCAGCCACTGGAACCAGCCCCACAGCGCAACCACCGCGAAGAAGATTTGCAGTGCAGCGTCGCCGTAGATGCGGTGCTGTGCGAAAACGCCAAAATAAAGCAGCGAACTGACGATGGCGAGCGGCCAGCCCCAGTGAATCTCGCGCATGTTGCACCAGACCATGGCCAGCGCCAGCGTTGCCGCGACAACTTCCAGCCAACTGGTGGCGGCACCCCAGAGCACAAAGGCCGGCGCTGACAGAAAGTCGGGCATCAAAACGCAACGCTACCGGGCATCATTCCGAGCCTGTGCGACCCAGAAGACGAATTTTCCGCGCTGAAAGCAGCGACGACTGCCGGTGCCGAGTCCGACCTCATTCAGTGCGTGATCTGGACGAACACTTCGTTCGGCTTGACCATGCCTAGCTCCTGGCGCGCGCGTTCTTCGACTATTTCCATGCCTTCCTTCAGGTCGCGCACTTCGGAGGAGAGTCGCTCATTGGCAATGGCGGCACGCGCGTTGGCGTCTTTTTGCACGGCCAGCTTGCCCTGCAACCGCGCCACATCGCGCACGCTCCCACGCCCGGTCCAGAGCTGCCACTGGAGCACCAGCAGCAGCACGGCAAGAACGATGGGAACGACACGCGAACGCATGGAGGGTTGGCGACGCAGGTTTTAGATGAACGCGGATTGGCTTGCTGAGGGAACACTGCAGAATTGGCGCTGCCGGGCCGCTGGCGTTGCGCCGTGCAAGCGGGTGAGCGACGGCTCCACGTGCGCAAGCGTGGGGGTGAGCTTCATTTCAGGTTGTAGAACGCCGCGCGGCCGGGGTAGCTGGCGATGTCACCCAAGTCTTCCTCGATGCGTAGCAACTGGTTGTACTTGGCCATGCGGTCCGAGCGCGAGAGCGAACCGGTCTTGATCTGCAGCGCGTTGGTGCCCACGGCGATGTCGGCAATCGTCGAGTCCTCGGTTTCGCCTGAACGGTGGCTGATGACAGCGGTATACCCGGCGCGCTTGGCCATCTCGATGGCGGCGAAGGTTTCGGTCAGCGTACCGATCTGGTTGATCTTGATGAGGATCGAGTTCGCAATGCCCTTGTCGATGCCTTCCTGCAGGATCTTGGTGTTGGTGACGAACAGGTCGTCGCCTACCAATTGCACGCGCTTGCCCAGACGATCGGTCAGGTGCTTCCAGCCGTCCCAGTCGTTCTCGTGCATGCCGTCTTCGATGCTGATGATCGGGTATTTGTCGACCCACGTCGCCAGCATGTCGGTCCAGCTTTCGGCCGAGAGGCTCAAGTTTTCGCCCGCGAGAACGTACTTTCCCTCCTTGTAGAACTCGCTGGCCGCGCAGTCGAGCCCGAGCGCGATCTGTTCGCCGGCGGTATAGCCGGCCTTGTCGATCGCTTCGAGGATCAGCTCGATTGCCGCTTCATGGTTGGCGACGCTCGGCGCAAAGCCGCCTTCATCGCCGACCGCGGTGCTGATGCCCTTGTCGTGCAGGATTTTTTTGAGGGCATGGAACACCTCGGCGCCGTAGCGCAGCGCTTCGCGAAAGCTCGGTGCGCCCACTGGGATGATCATGAATTCCTGCAGATCCAAGCTGTTGTTGGCGTGGACACCGCCGTTGATGACGTTCATCATCGGCACGGGCAACTGCATGCCGCCCATGCCCCCGAAGTAGCGGTACAGCGGCAGTCCCGACTCTTCAGCCGCTGCTCGCGCCACCGCCATCGACACGGCCAGCGTCGCGTTCGCGCCCAGGCGGCTTTTGTTGTCGGTGCCGTCCAGGTCGATCATGGTGCGGTCGAGGAAGGCCTGCTCGCTGGCGTCCAGCCCCAGCACGGCTTCGGAGATTTCGGTGTTGACGTGCTCGACGGCCTTGAGCACGCCCTTGCCGAGATAGCGGCTCTTGTCTCCGTCGCGCAGTTCGATCGCTTCGCGGGAGCCGGTCGAGGCGCCGGACGGCACTGCGGCTCGACCCATGGTGCCCGATTCAAGTAGCACGTCGCATTCGACGGTGGGATTGCCGCGGCTGTCAAGAATTTCGCGGCCGACGATGTCAACGATTGCACTCATGGTTCTTCTCTCTCAAAACGAAAAAAATCAAACACCTTCAACAACTACCATGCGCATGATGGCCGCGTCTTTGCGGGCCACGCGGCCTTTGCGGTACTCAGGCGAGTCATAGAATTTCCTGGCGGCTTCCACGCTCTCGAATCTCAGGATCACCAGGCGGGCAGGTGCCCAGCCGCCTTCCAGAACCTCCGCCTTGCCGCCGCGCACGCAGACTTCGGCACCATGCGCCTGCATTGCGGCACTCGACCACTTTTTGTATTCCTCGTACTGCGTCGGGTTGGTAACGTCGACGTCGGCAATGATGTAGGCAGTCATGGCAGGAAATTGTCCTCCAGAAACGCGGTCTTTTTGGTCACTCGATCGAGCGCCATTAGTGTTTCGAGCAGCGCTTTCATGTGCTTGAGCGGCACCGCGTTCGGGCCGTCGGAAAGCGCACGAGCTGGGTCGGGATGGGTTTCCATGAACAGGCCGGCGATGCCGACTGCCACCGCAGCCCGCGCCAGCACCGGCACCATCTCGCGCTGGCCGCCTGAATGGGTGCCCTGGCCGCCCGGCAGCTGCACTGAATGGGTGGCATCGAACACCACCGGGGCGCCGGTCTCACGCATGATGGCCAGTGCACGCATGTCGCTCACCAGATTGTTGTAGCCAAAGCTGGCGCCGCGTTCGCACGCCATGAAGTTGTCTTCACTGAGGCCCGCTTCGTGCGCGGCAGCACGCGCTTTGTCGATGACGTTCTTCATGTCGTGCGGCGCGAGAAACTGCCCTTTCTTGATATTCACGGGCTTGCCCGATTGCGCCACAGCGCGAATGAAGTCGGTTTGGCGGCACAGGAAGGCGGGGGTTTGCAGCACATCGACGACCTTGGCGGCTTCGGTAATGTCCTCGTTGGTGTGGACGTCGGTCAGCACGGGCAGACCGAGGTCGCGCTTCACTTTGGCCAGGATCTCCAGGCCCTTTTCGCGGCCGGGGCCGCGAAACGTGTTGCCCGAAGAGCGGTTGGCCTTGTCGAAGCTGCTCTTGAAGATGAACGGAATACCGAGCGCCGATGTGATCTCCCTCAGCGTGCCGGCGGTGTCCATTTGCAATTGCTCGGACTCGATGACGCAGGGGCCGGCGATCAGAAAGAACGGCTGCCGCAGTCCGATGTCGAATCCGCAAAGCTTCATGGCTGACTCCACGCTTGATACTTTGTGTCCTCTCTGCTCCCGCAGGGCTCGCTTGCTTGCCTGAAGCGGCTGTGCGCTGCGCTCATGAGACCACCTTCAGCGATTGTTTGTCGTGCTTGTCGACGCCCTGGTGCTCAAGCGCCGCGCCGATGAACGCGTTGAACAGGGGGTGGCCGCCCCAGGGCGTGGACTTGAATTCCGGGTGGAACTGGACGCCCATGTACCAGGGATGGACTTCGCGCGGCAGTTCGACGATTTCGGTCAGGTGCTCGCGCTGGGTCAGCGCGGAAATCACGAGGCCGGCGCGGCGCAGATCATCGAGGTAGTTGATGTTGGCTTCGTAGCGGTGACGGTGCCGTTCGGTCACCACGTCGCCGTAGATGCTGTGCGCCAGGGTGCCGGGGGTAACGTCTGAGCTTTGGGCGCCCAGTCGCATGGTGCCGCCCAGGTCAGATTGTTCGCTGCGGGTCTTGATGCTGCCATCGGCATCTTTCCACTCGGTGATCAGTGCGATGACCGGGCAGGGGGTCTGGGGGTCGAACTCAGTGCTATTGGCGTTCTTCAAGCCAGCAACGTTGCGCGCATATTCGATGGTTGCAACCTGCATGCCCAGGCAGATGCCGAGGTACGGGATTTTCGTTTCGCGCGCGAAGCGGGCGGCGCAGATCTTGCCTTCGACACCGCGCTGGCCAAAGCCGCCGGGCACCAGGATGGCGTCGTATTTGGCAAGGCGCGACACATCCTGCGGCGTGATGGTTTCCGAATCGACGTAATCGATGTTGACCCGCGCGTGGTTCTTAATGCCGGCGTGGCGCAGCGCCTCGTTCAGCGACTTGTAGCTGTCCGACAGGTCGACATATTTGCCGACCATGGCGATGCACACATCTTGTTGCGGATGCTCGACCTCATAGACCAGGTCGTCCCAGCGTTGCAGCTTCGCCGGCGGCGTGTTGAGGCGCAGCTTGTCGCAGATCAACCCGTCGAGCCCTTGTTCGTGCAGCATGCGCGGCACCTTGTAGATCGTGTCGACGTCCCACATCGAGATCACGCCCCATTCGGGCACGTTGGAGAACAGCGAGATCTTGGCCCGCTCTTCATCGGGAATTGGCCGGTCGGCGCGGCAAAGCAGCGCGTCGGCCTGGATCCCGATGGCGCGTAACTCCTTGGCCGTGTGTTGCGTCGGCTTGGTCTTGAGCTCGCCGGCGGCGGCGATCCACGGCACATAAGACAGGTGGACGAAGGCCGAGTTGTTCGGCCCCATGCGCAGGCTCATCTGACGCACGGCTTCGAGGAAGGGCAGCGATTCGATGTCGCCCACGGTGCCGCCGATCTCGACGATCGCCACGTCGACCTCGTGCGCCGTGCCCAGGCCGGCGCCGCGTTTGATGAAATCCTGAATTTCGTTGGTGATATGCGGAATCACCTGCACCGTCTTGCCTAGGTAGTCGCCGCGACGTTCTTTTTCGAGCACGGACTGATAGATCTGGCCGGTGGTGAAGTTGTTGCTGCGGCGCATGCGCGTCGTGATGAAGCGCTCGTAATGGCCGAGGTCGAGGTCGGTTTCGGCGCCGTCGTCGGTGACGAACACCTCGCCATGCTGGAACGGCGACATCGTGCCTGGATCGACATTGATGTACGGGTCAAGTTTGATGAGGGTGACTTTGAGGCCGCGTGATTCGAGGATCGCGGCGAGCGAGGCGGAGGCGATCCCCTTGCCCAGGGAAGACACCACACCACCGGTGACGAAGACAAATTTTGTCATGCCATGGCCGAACGCAGAAGCTTCGGGAGGTAGGAAATTTCGATTATAGGTGGGTGCTCCGGCTCGGCTCCCGCGCAGCGCGCACTACTGTGCAGCCTCGCGAACGAAAACCCGTCCCGCGGACGGCGTTGTTGTTGCGAATGCGTGGGTGCGGGGGCGTGAGGCGGATCAGTACACTCTGATGACCATGGAAGATCTCGCAGGCAAACACATCGTTCTCGGTTTGACCGGTGGGGTCGCCTGCTACAAGGCGGCCGAATTGTGCCGATGGCTGGTCAAGTCGGGCGCCGGTGTGCAGGTGGTGATGACTGAAGCGGCCTCTCAGTTCATCACGCCGGTTACGATGCAGGCGCTATCGGGCCAGCCGGTGCGCACGTCGCAATGGGATGCGCGTGAATCCAACAACATGCCGCACATCAACCTGAGTCGAACGGCCGATGCAATTGTGCTGGCTCCGTGCAGTGCCGATTTCATCGCGCGGCTGGCGCAGGGGCGTGCCGATGAACTCTTGAGCCTGCTTTGCCTTGCGCGCCCCAGGGATAGCGTGCCGCTGCTGGTCGCGCCGGCCATGAATCGCGAAATGTGGGCGCACCCTGCGACCCAGCGCAACCTTGCGCAGATCCGTGCGGACGGTGCCACGGTGCTGGGGGTGGGCACGGGCGAGCAGGCCTGCGGTGAGAGCGGCGACGGCAGGATGCTGGAAGCGGTGGAGTTGCTCGAGGAAATCACCGCGTTTTTCCAGCCCAAGGTGCTGCTGGGGCAGCACGTGTTGGTCACCGCCGGCCCGACCTTCGAGGCGCTCGACCCGATCCGCGGCATCACCAACCATTCGTCTGGAAAGATGGGTTTCGCGATCGCCCGGGCGGCGTGCGAAGCCGGCGCCGAAGTTACGCTGGTAGCCGGACCGGTGCATTTGTCGACACCACGCGGGGTCCGCCGCGTTGACGTTGTTTCTGCGCAAAATATGCTTGAAGCGACGGTCCAATGGGCTGAGAACGCTACTGTTTTTGTAGCAACCGCGGCGGTTGCCGACTGGCGACCCGCAGCCCATAGCGAGCACAAGATCAAGAAGGATGGCAGTGGCCAGCCACCCGTGTTGCATTTTGTCGAGAACACCGACATCTTGCTCACTCTGGCGCGCAGCGAGCGCGCCCAGAATGGCAAGCTGTTCTGTGTTGGGTTTGCCGCCGAGAGCGAGAACCTGCTCGAACACGCCAAAGCCAAGCGCGAGCGCAAGGGCATTCCGCTGCTGGCCGGCAATATCGGTCCACTCACATTCGGGCAGGACCACAACAGTCTGCTGCTGGTGGATGCCCACGGCGCACGCGAACTGCCGCGAGCCTCCAAGCTCACGTTGGCGCGCCAGCTGATCTCGGAAATCGCGGTGCGTTTGCCGACACCAAGGATCTTATGAAGCCCGACCATGACACCCCACCCGATGGCGATTTTGCACGGTATGTCGAGCGGCTTTCGGCGCAGGCGCTGCTGCCACGGCGCGCCGCCCCGGACGGTCAAAGCGAGCTCGATGTCGGCATGACGCCGTCCGCCGCGATGGAAGACGTCGCGATGCCGGCAGCAGCGCCCCATGGCGTGCTCGAAAGCAATGGGCAGCCGGCCCCGTCGGGACCCACCTCCCATCGCTTTGTCATCGGATTGGCGGGGATCTGGCTCATGGTATTGGTCGTGCTGGCGCTGCGTGGCGCGGCGTTGGGCCTCATCGCCATGGTGTTCTTCGGCGGCCTCTGGGTTGCTTATCAATTGCGTCGCTGGACCATGCCGGCGGGCTCGGCCAGATGGCGTCGGGTGCTCCAAGAAGCAGCGCGCAAGCAGCAGGAACGGCGCGGTCCATGAAGGTCGACGTTCGTATCCTTGATCCGCGCATGACGGACCAGTTACCCGCTTATGCGACACCGGGCAGTGCCGGGCTCGACTTGCGCGCCTGCCTGGACGCGCCGGTGACGCTTGAGCCGAATGCCTGGCAGCTGATCGGCACCGGTATCGCCATCCACCTGGCCGATCCGGGCTACGCCGCATTGATCCTGCCGCGCTCGGGCCTGGGCCACAAGCACGGCATCGTGCTGGGCAACCTGGTGGGGCTGATCGACAGCGACTACCAGGGGGAGTTGAACATCAGTGCCTGGAACCGCAGCGACACGGCCTTCGTTGTGCGGCCGATGGAGCGGCTGGCCCAGTTGGTGATCGTGCCGGTGATGCGGGCGCAGTTCAATGTGGTGACCCACTTTGCACCGACGCAGCGAGGCGAAGGCGGCTACGGTTCGACCGGCAAGCACTGAAAGGCCCATGGCAAGCGGGTCGGACCCGGGTGCTGGGCAGGATGCGCTCCTTGTCCTGGAGGTAAAGACCGGAACTGCGTGACGGCTGACGGATCGGAGTTTGCAACATACTGGCGCGTCAACATATTGGCGCGTCACCGTCATCGCGCAAGCGATCCGCGCGTTAAACGTCCAGGGCGTGCTGGACGCGCCATCATTTTCAGGAGTACGCATGAAATTCCAACGCTTTTTCTCTGTCGCTGCGGTGGTGCTTGCCGTCGGCGGCCTGACGGCCTGTGTGGCGCCGGGGCCGGTTTATCAGCCCGGTAATTATCCTTATCAGCAAGCGCAGCCGGTCCCATACCCATCAGCGCCGGGACCCTATGTCGAGTACGGCCGTGTCGCCAACATCGAGGTGCTGCAAGGCCAGACCCAGGGCTCTGGCACGACGGGTGGCGGGGCCGTGGCAGGCGGTTTGCTCGGAGGGGTGGTCGGGCACCAGTTCGGCCAAGGCAGCGGCAATACAGCAGCCACCGTACTGGGCGCAGTCGGTGGCGCGTTGCTGGGCAACAGCATCGAGGCCAACCAACGTGCACCCCGGGTGTATGAAAGTTACCGTGTCTCGATCCAGACCGACAACGGTGGCTATCGGGTCTTTGACGTCCCCAATCCCGGCGACTTGCGCATCGGCGACCGCGTGCGAATTGACAACGGGCAGATATCGCGTTTCTAAACGCACAGTTCTTCAAACAGGGCCGGGCAGCACCCGGTTTTGTTTTATCCGGCTCAGTGCAGCAGATCGCCGCCTGGCGCCATCGGCTGCAGCTTGAAGAAACCGGTGCCGGCCGAGCCCCGGCCGATTTCTTCCTCGGTGGCTTCCCTGACGGAGCGCACTGTGAGATCGAGGCGCAAGGCGATGCCGGCCAGCGGATGATTACCGTCCAGCACCACGTGATCGGGATAGATCTCTGTGACCGTGTAGAGCGCTGTCGTTGAAGCGTTGGGGTTGACGCCCTGCGGCAACGCTGCGCCGTCAAAAGTCATGCCTTCTTCGATCCCTTCGGGAAACAGCGCACGCGGCTCCAGAAACAGCAACTGGTCGTCGAAATCGCCGAAGGCCTGCTCGGGTTCGAGGTGCAGTTGGACTCTGTCACCGGGCTCGTGGCCTTGCAGCGCAGCTTCGATGGCGTCAAACAGATCGTCACCGCCGACCAGGAATTCGACCGGTTCATTGAGCTCGTCGAGCTCCTCGCCGAGGGTGTCTTTCAGTATCCAGGTCAGGCCGACCACACATTGGCTAGAGATTTCCATTGCAGAATTCTCCCATGGACATCAATCAACCCCTTTCATTGCTCGGCGGCTTGAGCGCAGCGCGGTTCATGCAGCGTCATTGGCAGAAGAA
>CAJDTV010000004.1_pt1 | contig 44430 bp, 44 predicted proteins | sample 7389921 | NCBI WGS metagenome assembly CAJDTV01 (sample SAMEA7055654, study PRJEB34461) | soil metagenome | biome: terrestrial ecosystem; feature: Peninsula; material: soil | place: Antarctica | collected 2016 | reverse complement strand
AGCCAGTTTGAGCAAAGGGAAGTGCTGGACATGGAAATTCCGCACCTTGACAGCGACCCGTAAAGTGACGATGGCCGCTGGGCGACTCACCAATTTTTGTCTCGCTCCGCATCTCATGCCCAACCTCCGCTCCAATACCCATCCCGATCTTCCCCAACCCATGCTGGCCCGCCGGCGCGATATATTGCGCAGCTTGAGTGTTCCGGCTTTCCCCGGTTCGTGCTGGACCGCACGGCCTTGTGCCGCCACGACGCCAACCTCACCCGACATCTGGCCCGCGCATTAGCGGTGCCGGTCGGTCTCGCGCGGCTCTCACTCGGTCCTGCCGCCACGCGTCCCCTTGCATTCGCGGCCACCAGCCAAAGCGAAGTGCCGTTGCTAGTGCTGGGCGGCGCGATCGAGTGGACGGCACTGGTCGGCATTGCGCTGACCGCCACGCCCGGCGCGGCGCACATCTGGTTGCGGACTGCCAACAGCCCGCACCAGATCGCCTACATCGTCGCTCCGAAGCAATACCGCGAGCAGCGCCTGAAGGTTGCGCCTGGCATGGTCGAGCTGTCGCTGGCCAACCAGGCGCGTTACGAGCGCGAGCATGCGCACCAGGCCACCGTGATGTCCACTTTCACCGAGCCGCTGCCGGTTGAACTTCACATGCGCCTGCCGGTGTCGGGGCGGCGCTCCAGCTCATTCGGGCTGAGGCGCGTGTTTAACGGGCTGTCGCGCAATCCGCACAGCGGCATGGACATCGTGGCCGGCACTGGCAGCCCGGTGGCCGCGCCGCTGCCGGGCAAGGTAATCGACACGGGCCACTATTTCTTCAACGGCAACACGGTCTGGCTCGACCACGGCGGCGGCTTGCTCACGATGTATTGCCACCTGAGCACGATCGACGTGCTGCCCGGCGACCAGCTGCAAACCGGTCAGCGCCTGGGCACCGTGGGCGCCACGGGCCGCGTCACCGGCCCGCACCTGCACTGGAGCGTGATGCTGAACCACACGATGGTCGATCCGACGCTGTTCGTCAGCACTTGAGGCGCAAGCCGTTCGAAGCCGGGGTTTGACACCGCCCCGACTCTGCTACCTTGCCTGCATGACCGCACACCCGCCAGTTCTGTCCGCCCGCCAGCGCGCCGCCTTTGCCGCGCAAGCCGAGCGCACGCCGGGAATCGACCTGGTCGCCTACGCCGCGTACGGCCGCGACTGGCGCGAGCCGGTACTGGGCCTCGGCCCGGTCGATGCGCCGCTGTGCATCTTCGGCCGCGATCCGGGGCGCACCGAAGTCGAGTTGGGCCTGCCCTTCATCGGGCGCGGCGGCCAGCTGGTGCGCGCCGGCCTGCACCGGCAGCAGTTCGGCCCCGGCACACTCCCGCCCACCTTCAACGAATCGGTGCTGGCCGGCACCGGTGTGTTCTGGCTCAACACCGTGCCGTATAAGCCAGTCGGCAACAAGGCGTGGTCGATGGCCGTCAAGCAGCGCTTCCAGCCGCTGGTAGCCGCGTTACTGCTGGACGCCTGGCGCGGCCACGCCGTGATCGTGCTCGGCCGCGAAGCCTTCTTCTGGTTCGCCATCGGGCAGACGGCTAGCACGCACGCCGCTATCGATGCGTTCTGGACACGCGACGACCGCTACAGCGCGACACTCCCCATCGACTACCGCCACGGCACGCAATGGCGCCCGCTGCTGCTCGCGCCGTTGCCCCATCCGTCGCCCGCCAATGCGGTTTGGTTCAAGCACTTTCCAGCGTTGCTCGCGGCGCGGCTGAAAGCGCTGTCGGTTTCGGTCTGACCGTGCGCCGGCCTGCGATCACTGCACGCCATTCACCCACTCGCTACTCACTATTGTTTTGTTAGCCGCCCGCGCCTGTTCACCGGGCGTTTCAGGCACATTTCGCTTCTCAGCTTCCGGCGCACCACGCCGACGACAAAGAGCAGCATCAGCGGCACGTCGCGACCTTGTACGATGGCGCCGCCCTCCTCACTCGTCCTCTCACTTCCATCGCCTCCGCAGGCTGTCGCGTTCGGCAACGCAAGCCCCGAAATTCATGACAACCCGCACCGCCACGCCGCCCCACGCCCCCAGCGGGACCGACCTGTCCGCCTTCGTGCTGGTCGCCCTGTCGGCGGCGGGGTTCGGTTCGATGGCGATTTTTGTGGATGCGGCGTATGCCAGCGGCGCCAACATCCTGGGCGTGCTGCTGCCGCGCTTTACGCTGGCCGCGCTGGTGTTGTGGGGGGTGGTGCTGGCGGCGCGCCACCCGTTGCCGGCACGCGGCCGGCTGGGCGGACTGGCGCTGAGGGGTGCGACCTATGTGGCGCAGTCGTTCTGCTTTTTTGGCGCGCTGTTGTTTTTGCCGGCCGGCATGGTGGCGCTGCTGCTGTACCTGTATCCGCTGTTCGTCGTGTTGCTGACCGCGCTGCTGGGCCAAGAGCGGCTGACGCGGCGCCGGCTGCTGGCGCTGGCCATTTGCAGCGCGGGCACGGCGTTGACGCTCGGCCTGGGGCCGTTGCAGGCTGCGGTCGCGGCGCCCGACCTGCGCGGCGTGGCGCTGGCGGTGGGCGCGGCGGTCATTTACGCCGGCTACATCGTCGGCGGCACCCGCGCCACGCGCGGCGTGGCACCGCTGGCCTCTACCGTGGTGGTGCTGACCAGCGCGGCGCTGGTGCTCAGCGGCATCGTCGCCATGCGCACGCTGGCCGGCGCGGCGCCGCTGCAATGGCCCGGCACCGGCCTGGGTTGGGCCGCAATGGGGGCCATTGCGATGGTGTCCACGGTGCTGGCTATCGGGCTTTTCGTGGCGGGCCTGGTCCGGTTGGGCGCCTCGCGCACCGCGCTGGTGTCGATGCTGGAGCCAGTGGTCACCGTCGGGCTGGCGGCGTGGCTGCTGCACGAGCAACTTGGCCCACTGCAGTTGGCAGGCGGCGCACTGGTGCTGGGCGGCGCGCTGCTGCTGATCACCGAGCGGGTGGCGCCTGCCGCCTGAAGCGGTCGCGCAGCAAGCGCGCCGCCCCGTCGGCCACCAGCGCAAGCACCGCGGCGAACACCAGCGCGTAGGTCGGCCACTCGTCCTGGGTCACGGCTTCGCCCAATAACAGCGCCACGATGACCAACAACACCGGCTCGACGTAGGTCAGCAGCCCGAACAGCCCGAGCGGCAACAACCGGCTGGCCGCCATGTAGAGCGCCAGCGCCACGGCGCTCACCAGGCCCAGCGCCGACAGCAACACATACAGCCTGAGGTGCCCCGCAATCAGTGGCAAGGACGACGGCGCGCGCAGGGCAAACCAAAGGGCCGCAGGCGCCATCAGCAGCATGTCGACCCAATGGCCGGCCAACCCGTCCGTTTGCAGGCGGCGGCGCAGCACGAAGTACACCGTGTAGCCGAGCGCCACCAGCCAGGTCTCCCACGAAACGCCACCGGCGCGCACCACGGCAAAGGCCACGCCGGTTGCGGCCAGCACGGCGGCCACGCGATGCGCGGGGTGCAGGTATTCGCGGAAGACCGCGCGCCCAGCAAGTACCATCGCAAGGGGCAGCAAAAAGTAGCCGAGGGACACCGGCAGCGCGCGCCCATGCAGCGGTGCCCACATGAAGAGCCACAGCTGCACGCCGAGCAGCGCCGCGCTGGCCAGCAGTCCGAGCGCCAGCAGCGGCTGGGCGCGCACGCGCATCGCGAGCTGCCGCACTTGCGCCCACTCGCCGCTGCACAGCACCAGCGCAGTGGTAAATGGCAGGACCAACAGCACGCGCCACCCAAAAATCTGCTCGCCATCGAGCGGCGCCAAAAAGGGCGAGAGGTAGTAAAGGGCGCCAAACAGCACAGAAGCCAGAACGGATGCGGTAATGCCCTTGATCAAGATGCGGAGCCTTCGGAAAAATTAAGGGCAAAAAAGTAAACACAAAATCGGGTGAGGCCGGCGCGGCCTCACAGGACGCATCGGCCGCTGCGCGACGGTGTTGATTGTCGACGCTAAGAACCGGGCTCTCGCGGCTCGGCGCGGCCTGCTACCGTCTCGTGCCTGCCGGGTACTTGGGCGAACGGCCCTGTGCTTTATGTCGAAAGGCTTTTGTGGCGCTCTGGATGGCCTCCGCCTTCATGTGTCTGCTCGTCTCGGTGAGCGATGGCGACACGCTGATGGGACGCTGCGACGCGCCCGAGCGCAGGCATGCCTTCATGGGCGCGCGCGCACCCATCTGCTGCAGTTGTGTCTGCGCCAGCGCGCCCGGCTCGAACCGCTTTAATACGACACGTAACGCCGCACGGTGGCCAATGTGCGCTGCCGAACCGAAGACGTTGAGCAGACGCAGGTACAAGGCGGCATGGGCTGGGTCTACACCACTTATTCGCACCAGCACCCCGCATTGCTGCCGCTGGAGAACCGGGCGCGTGCGAACCGCACTGGGCTCTGGTCACAACCCCGACCATTGGTGCCCTGGATTTATCGGCACCACTACGCGTAAAAACCGCCACGGCGGTCGCGCAAGGGCTGGCTCGTGCCACGCCAAGGTACGCCGGCACGCGCCACGGCGCGACGCCCTTGCCGCGCAGGCCGCTGGGCGCTTTACAACTGCTCGGCGCGCAACTGCTCCGGGCTTTTGGCCGACAGCAGGCCGGGCGGAACGTCGAGCACTGTCTTGGCACCATACTGCCCTTGCGCATGAAGGCGATGCACGGCGCGGGCGTAGGCCACCAGCACGCTGGCGGTGAACTCGGGGTTGCTGCCGAGGTTGAGACCGTACTCGATGATCTGTCCGCTTTCAGCCGCCGCGCCGGGCGCCGTGCTGCCGCTGCGAATCACGAAGCCGCCATGCGGCATGGCGCCATGCTCGCGCCGCAGCACGTCGGCGCTGATGAAGTGCACCGTGGTGTCGTACTCGTCGAAGTAATGCGGCATCGTCACGATGGCGCGCCGCACGGCCTCCTCGTCGGCTCCGGCTTGCAGCACGACAAAACATTCGCGCGTGTGCTTCTGGCGCGTGGTGAGCGTGGGGCGCGCGCCGCGGCGCACCTGGTCCACGGATCGCGGCACTGGCAGCGTGTACTGTACGCCGCCGGCCACGCCGGGCACGCGGCGCACGGCATCCGAATGGCCCTGGCTCAGGCCCTTGCCCCAGAACGTGTAAGTAGCGCCGTCGGGCAGCATGGCTTCGCCCACGACGCGGCTAACCGAGAACAGGCCCGGGTCCCAGCCGGCGGAAATGAGCGCCGTCTTTCGATGCGCCAGCGCCGGGGCGTTGACGGCGGCAAAGTGCTCGGGAATGCGCGCGTGGGTGTCGAAGCTGTCGACGGTGTTGAACAGCGCCGCCAGTTCTGGCCCTTGCCGGGGCAGGTCTTCCTTGGAACCGCCGCACAGGATGAGCACGTCGAGTTGGCCGGTGAACCGCGCCAACGCATCCATGGAGTGCACGGGGGTTTCGGGCCGCAGGGGCGCCAGATTGGCAGGCGGGCGGCGGGTAAAAACACCCACCAGCGTCATATCCGGGTTCTTGGCAATGGCAGCTTCGACGCCGCGCCCCAGATTTCCGTAGCCGGCGACGCCGATACGAATCGCGGTGCTCATTTGTGCAGCGGCCTCGTCAGGTAAACCGCCTCGCGCCCGACGATGGGGGCGCGGGTCGGCATGAAGATGGTGCAGTCGTCGCACGGAGCACGAATTTCGTCGGGGCCGTCGATGGCGATCAGCTCGCCCTTGGCAAAGATTTCAAAGCCAGTCAACGGGCGCTCGAAGGCAAAGCCGACGGTCTTGACCATGTACGTCTCCAACAACTCGAAGCGCCGCTGCGGCTCCGGCGCCGGAGTTGCCGGGTCGCGCTCGATCAGGCCGAAGTACGCCAGAAAATCGATCGCCACTTGCGTGGCCAGATCGGCCGACACCTGCTTGAAATGCTGGCCGCACTCGACCACCAGCGCCGCGCCGGCGGTGCCCCCTTCTTCGCCGTGGCGGCCATGCTGAATGAGCGGCATGCCCGAGCCCAGGCCGCGGGGCATGACCAGGTGCACGTCCGGGCGCCCGATGGCCGTCGCCACGGCGGCGTTGCGCGCAAACGAGGGGTAGACCCAGAACGGCACCACGTCCTGGCTGGTGGAGTGAATGTCCAATATCTGGTCGGCCGCGGCCACCACCGGGCGCAGCACGCGGGCGCGGCGCAACTCCGGGCTGTCTTGCCCGCCGTCGAGCCACTCGGGCGACCAGATGCGGTTGAGGTTGTGCACCAGTTGCCGGCTCTCGAACGGCTGGGCCGCGTCAAACGATGCATACGCTTCAATGTTGGCAAAGCTGATGGTGAGGGTGCCCACCTCGGGCCGCACGCCAGCGTCGAGCAGGTGCGTGGCCGCGACCATGCCGCAGATTTCGTTACCATGCGTCAGCGCATTGATCAGCACGTGCGGACCGGGCTGGCCGGACTCGAAGCGGTGCACGTAGGCGATGCCGATGTTGCCTTGCCGGTAGGCCGACAGGTCGCGCGGCAGCACTTCGAGGGCGGGCGGGTTCTGGGTCATGAGATGTTTTTCTGGCTCGGTTGGAATCACCCGAGTTTGCCAGTCAGGCGCCACCGTACACGGCGCGCTCGAACTCCCCGTAGACCGCCATGAACGGCGGCTCGGCGAAGGGCAGCGTTTGCGTCATGATGAGGCCGGCAACGTCGCGTGCCGGATCGAACCAGTAGTGCGTGTTCAAAACGCCGGCCCAGCCCAGTGCGCCCGCCGAACGCATGCCCGGCACACCCTGCTCCACGCGCAGGAAGCCCACGCTGTACGTCTTGGGGATGCCGGGAAACAGATCGACGTCGGCACTGACCGGTGGCGCGACCGTGGTCAGCTTGCCCACGCGCAGCTCGCCGATCTGATTGGTTACTATGGTCTGGACAGCCTTCTCGCTCAGCACGCGACGGCCATCGAGCGTGCCCTGGTTCAGGAACATACGCAGGAAACGCATGTAGTCGCCGGCCGTGGAATACAGCGCGTGCCCCATGCCGTAGAACTCGGGGTGCGCCGGTGGCGCCAGCTCGAACGGTGCAAAGCGGCCGTCTTCACCGCGCGCGCTGACCGACGCCAGCCGAGCAGCGAGAGCGCCTTCACACTCGAACGCCGTGCTCGTCATGCGTAGCGGATCAAAGAGTTCCTCTTGGCAGAACTGGTCGATGCGTCGTCCGTCGACGGCTTCGACCGCCTGGCACAACCAGTCGATCCCGATGCCGTAGTCCCAGCGGGTGCCCGGATCGAACACCATCGGGTAGAACAATGATGTCTTCAGGCCCGAGAGGATCGTCGGGTGACCGGTCTTGGCCATCCAGCGTGCAACGTCGGCGTTCCAGAACTCGTAGACCAGGCCCGAGGTGTGAGTGGCGAGGTGGCGCACCGTGGCGCGCGACTTCGGCGCCCGCAGGCGCGGAGCGTCGCCGTCGAAGCCCTCGAGCACTTGGATCTTTGCGAACTCGGGCAGGATGCTCTCGACCGGTGCATCCAGGTCGAGCCGGCCACGGTCGGCCAGGATCATAGCGGCGGTCGATCCGACCGCCTTGGTCATCGAGAAGATCCGGAACACCGCGTCGTCGGTCATCGGCTGGCCGGACGCGCGCTCGCCTGTCGCGCCACTCCACTTGACGCCTGCAGCCGAGCCGGTCATCGCGACCAGCCCCGGCGCAGCGCCGGATGAAATGCCACGGGAAAGTATGTCGTCGAGCGTGTGCATTTGAATGTCTCCAAGCATCTTGCTGTTTGAAAGTAGGGGCCGCGATGGGTCGGGCGGCGTGCTGCCACGGCCGGCTCGGGGTCAATGTCGGCTTACATCAGCTTGTTGTACGCCAGGATCTCTGGCGGCGCGGCGAACAGCGGCCCCGCGGCCGCGATCGCCGCGCCGATGTGCGATGTCGCCATGTGCGCGTCGGCGTCGGCCTTGCTCGCCCACTGCTCCACCGTCTGGAACACATGGGGTGCATCGGTCTGCTGGTACAGCTCGTAGGAAGCGCAGCCGGCGTCCTGCCGCGATTTCACCACCAGTTCGGTGAGGATCGCCTTGGCGGCGTCGGCAACTTCGGGCTTGACGGTGATGCGGGCAAGGATGTGATGCATGGCTGGATCTCCTTCGAAGATTGCGAGTCGGGCCTGCATCTTCGCCCGCCCGGCATAGCGTCGGCAAGATTTTTTGCCGGACGCCCACGACAGGCCGGTTGGACTTTCCGCTGGATTTCAGGCGTTCGCCTACAGCTATTGCACTGCATCAGCGTACTTTGAACAGTTCCTGCATTGAGGGATTTCCCATGGCTTCCACATCTCCGGCTTCGCCCACGGCGGCGCAGCGCGATCTTGCTTGCGTCAACACGCTGCGCTTCCTGTCGATCGACATGGTGCAAAACGCCCACAGCGGCCACCCCGGCTTGCCGATGGGCGCGGCCCCGATGACATATGTGCTGTGGACCCGATTCCTGAAGCACAACCCGGCCAACCCCCACTGGTTTGACCGCGACCGCTTTGTACTCTCGGCCGGTCACGGCTCGGCACTGCTCTACAGCTTGCTGCATGTGTGTGGCTATGAGTTGCCACTCGAACAGATCAAGCAGTTTCGCCAATGGGGCAGTGCCGCGCCGGGCCATCCGGAGCGGGGCCACACACCGGGCGTCGAAGTCACGACCGGGCCGCTCGGCCAGGGCTTTGGCAATGCCGTGGGCATGGCGATCGCCGAGGCCCATCTAGCGGCGCGCTACAACCGCGACGGCTTTGCGGTAGTCGACCACCACACCTACGCCCTGGTCAGCGACGGCGACCTGATGGAAGGCGTGTCGGCCGAAGCGGCGTCGCTGGCGGGCCACCTGCAATTGGGCAAGCTGATCTGCCTGTACGACGACAACAACGTGACGCTGTCGGCCGGCACCGACATCACCTTCACCGAAGACCCGGCGGAGCGCTTTGCTGCCTACGGCTGGCACACCGAAACGGTGGCAGACGGCAACGACGTGGCCGCCATCGAGCGCGCGTTGCACGCCGCCCGCGCCGAAACCACGAGGCCCTCCCTGATTCGGGTGCGTACCCACCTGGGCTTTGGCTCGCCCAACAAGCAAGACACGTTCGAGGCACACGGCTCGCCGCTCGGTGTCGATGAAGTGCTGCTGACCAAGAAAAACCTCGGCTGGCCAATTACGCCGGCGTTCGAGATTCCGGCCACCGCGCTGGCGCATTTCCGCGAAGCCGTGGAGCGCGGAAAGCATCAGGAGGTCGATTGGGGAGCTCACTTCTCGGCCTATGCCGCCGCCTTTCCCGACTTGGCGCGTGAGCTCCAGCAAATGATGGACGCCAAATTGCCCACCGGGTGGGATTCGGATATTCCCGTGTTCCCACCCGATGTAAAGGGCATGGCCACGCGCGTGGCCTCGGGCAAGGTGATGAACGCCATCGCGCCTCGCCTGCCCGCGCTGCTGGGCGGCTCGGCCGACCTCGATCCCTCGACCTTCACCGCCTTGAACGGGCTGGGCGATTTCGAGCCGCCCGGCGTCGATGCGCACGACCGCCAAGGCTCGGACGGCGGCGGCTGGCGCTACGCTGGGCGCAACCTGCACTTCGGCGTGCGCGAGCACGCCATGGGCGCGATTGCCAACGGGCTCGCGGCGCATGGTGGGATGCTGCCGTTCACCGCCACCTTCCTGATCTTCTCGGACTACATGCGGCCACCCATCCGGCTGGCCGCGCTGATGGGACTGCACGTGGTGTTTGTCTTCACGCACGACAGCATCGCACTGGGAGAAGATGGGCCGACGCACCAGTCGGTCGAGCAGATGGCCGGCCTGCGCGCCATGCCGAACCTCTGCGTGATTCGCCCGGCCGACGCCAACGAAACCGCCGTCGCGTGGCGCGTCGCGGTGGAGACCACCGGACGACCCGTCGTCCTCGTGTTGACCCGCCAGAAGCTGCCGACGCTCGACCGCAGTCACGACGCCCCAGCCGACGGTTTGCGGCGCGGCGCCTATGTGCTGCGTGATGCGCCCTCGGGCCAGCCCGACCTGATCCTGATAGCCAGCGGATCCGAGGTGAGCCTGGTCGTCGCCGCCGCCGAGCAACTGGTCGCCGAACACATCGACGTGCGCGTCGTCTCGATGCCAAGCTGGGACCTGTTCAACGCGCAGCCCGCTGAGTACCGCCATGCAGTGCTGCCGCCCGCCGTCAAGGCCCGGCTGGCGGTTGAGGCGGCAGCGTCACAAGGCTGGCACCGCTATGTCGGTGACGCCGGCGATGTGCTGGGCGTGGACCGCTTTGGAGCCTCGGCGCCGGGCGAGGTCGTGGTGCGCGAATATGGCTTCACGGTCGACAACGTCTGTGCGCGCGCACGGGCCTTGCTGGGCGGAAAACCATGAGCCTTGGCGCCCAGCCGCTGACCGAAGACGACGGACCCCTTTCACCGTGGTGGATACGCTCCATCCTGATCGTGATGCTGCTCGGCTTTGCCGGGCTGCTCGCCATCACGACACTGGCCTACCGCAACGCACCACCAATTCCCGAGCGGGTGGTGGACGCGCAAGGCACTCAACTCTTCGGCGCCGCAGACATCGGTGATGGTCAGGCGGTCTTTCTCAAGTACGGGCTGATGGCCAACGGCAGCATCTGGGGCCACGGCGCCTACCTCGGGCCCGACTACTCTGCTCTGGCACTGCACCGCATGGGCGAAAGCACGGCCGAGGCCATTGCGCAACAAAACTATCATCAGCCGATGGCGACGCTGACACCCTCGCAACAGGCTGCGGTGGTTGCACAAACGGGCGTTGCCGTCAAGACCAACCGTTATGACGCGGCCACCGGGACGCTGCACTTTACGGCCCCCGAAGCCCTGTCCTATCACGAGCAACTCGACTACTGGACCGACTACTTTCGCCACCCAGCGCGGAATGGCGGGCTAAAGCAAGACCTGATCACCGACCCGGCGCAGCTCCACCAGCTCAACGCCTTTGTCACCTGGGCGGCTTGGGCCTCGGTGGCGACACGGCCCGGCGAGACCTATTCGTACACACACAACTTTCCCTATGACCCGAGTGTGGGCAACGTGGCGACTGCCGACGCGCTGTTGTGGAGTGCGTTGAGCCTGCTCGTGTTGCTGGCCGGCATCGCGGCGGTGCTGTTGGCATTTGGCAAGTTCGACTATCTCGGCTGGTTCACACACGGGCAGCACGTGCACCCGCAGTTACTGCCGGGGCGCAGCAGCGCAGGACAAAACGCGCTGGTGAAATTTTTCGTCGTGGTGGCGCTTCTGTTCCTGATGCAGACGCTGGTGGGCGGCGCAGTGGCGCACTATCGCGCCGACCCGGGCAGTTTCTACGGCTTGCAGCTGGAAACCATTTTCCCGAGCAACCTGATGCGCACCTGGCACTTGCAAACCGCCATCTTCTGGATTGCCACCGCCTATGTCGCGGCCGCCCTGTTCCTGGCCCGCTCGCTGCGCCGCGACGAACCCCGCTGGCTGGCCGGCTGGACGCATGTGCTGTTCGCCGCCTTTGCGCTGGTCATTGGCGGCAGCTTGCTGGGCGAGTGGCTGGGCATTTCGCAACTGCTCGGCCGCTGGTGGTTCTGGCTCGGCGACCAGGGCTGGGAATACCTGGAGCTGGGGCGCCTTTGGCAATACCTGCTGGTGGCCGGTTTGTTTGTCTGGTTCGGCATGCTGTGGATGATGGTGCGACCGCGCGCGCTGGCCGAACCCACCGCCAAGCCCATTGTCACGATGTTCCTCGTGGCGGCACTGGCGATCCCGGTGTTCTACATCCCGGCGCTGTTCTACGGTGCCAAGACCAACTTCACGGTGGTCGACACCTGGCGCTTCTGGATCATCCATCTGTGGGTGGAGGGTTTCTTCGAGTTCTTTGCCACCACGGTGGTGGCATTGACGTTCTATCAACTCGGACTGACGCGGCGCAACGTCGCACTGCGAGTGATCTATGTGGATGCCATTCTTTACTTTGTCGGCGGGGTGATCGGCACCGGCCACCACTGGTATTTCACCGGCCACAGCAGCTTCAACATGGCGATGTCGGCCATGTTCTCGGTGCTGGAAGTGCTGCCGCTCACCTTGCTCACGCTCGACGCTTGGGACTTCGTGCGCACCACCCGCGGCCAATGTGACGAATGCGGCAAGGCGGTTGCGATACCGCACAAGTGGACTTTCTACTTTCTGATGGCCGTGGGATTCTGGAACTTCGTCGGCGCCGGGATGTTCGGCTTCCTCGTGAATCTGCCGATCGTCAGCTATTACGAGGTCGGCACGCTGCTGACCCCCAACCACTCACACGCCGCATTGATGGGTGTCTTCGGCATGCTGGCGATCGCGCTGATGGTGTTCGTGCTGCGCCAGACCAGCACCGACGCACAGTGGGCCGGCATCGAGACCTACGTCAAGGTGGCGTTCTGGGGCACCAATGTCGGACTGGCGATGATGATCGGGATGAGCCTGTTTCCAGGCGGCGTGCTGCAGGTCTGGGACGTGGTTCGGAACGGTTACTGGCACGCGCGCAGCCTGGACTACATCGGCAGCGAACGCTCGCGCATGATCGAGTGGCTGCGCCTGCCGGGCGACCTGGTGTTCATTATTTTCGGCGCCGTGCCACTGGTGATCGCGTCGATCAAGGGCTATCTCGGCATGCGCGCCTCGGCCCGGGGGAAAGCCCCGCAATCCCGGTAACGCAGCGCCGACTCCGGCCAGCCACGTTGGATCCGGCCATGCTCCACACCACAAGACGATCACAAGGCGCCAGGCTATCGTGGCTCGGAAAACTCGGCCCCGGGCTCATCACCGGCGCGGCCGACGACGATCCGAGCGGCATCGCTACCTACTCCCAGGCAGGCGCCCAGTTCGGCTTCAACACGCTGTGGACGGTGTTGCTGACCTACCCCTTGATGGTCGGCATCCAGATCGTCAGCGCCAGGATCGGACGGGTCAGCGGCCATGGGCTGGCCACCAACATCCGCCGCCACTATCCGGCGTGGCTCCTGTATGGCGTGGTCGGCCTTTTGCTGATCGCCAACACCATTAACATCGCGGCCGACGTCTCGGCCATGGGCGAGGCGCTCAAGCTGATCATTGGCGGTCCGGGGCAAGCGTATGCCGTGGCGTTTGGCACCGGCTCGCTGCTGCTGCAGGTTTTCATTCCCTACCGACGCTATGTTCGCATCCTCAAATGGCTCACGCTGACGCTGCTGGCGTATGTGGCGACGGCGTTTGTGGTGCACATTCCCTGGACGCAGGTGGTCGTCACCACGCTGATGCCAAACCTGTCGTGGAAGCCGAGTTACATCACGACGGTGGTGGCTATCTTCGGCACCACGATCAGCCCCTACCTGTTCTTTTGGCAGGCGTCGCAGGAGGTTGAAGAACAACTGGCAGACCCCGAGGCCAAGCCGCTGATCACGGCCCCGCAGCAAGCGCCAGCCCACCTGCGACGCATCAAGCTCGATACCTATATCGGCATGGGATTTTCCAACCTGGTCGCTTTTTTCATCATCTTGACGACTGCCGTGACGCTCAACCTGCATGGCATCACCGAGATCGAAACCTCGGCGCAAGCAGCCACGGCACTGCGCCCCATTGCTGGCGAATTCGCGTTCATGCTGTTCAGCGCCGGCATCATCGGTACCGGCTTGCTGGCGATCCCCGTGCTGGCCGGGGCCTCGGCCTACGCCATGGCTGGGGCGTTCAAATGGGAAAACAGCCTGGAGCGCGCGCCCATGAGGGCCAAGAGGTTCTACGCCATCATCGTCGTCTCGACCTTGCTCGGGGTTGCCCTGGGCTTCACGACGATCCACCCGATTAAGGCGCTGTACTGGAGTGCCGTCATCAACGGCGTGATCTCGGTGCCGATCATGGTCGTCATGATGCTGATGGCGGTGCGCCCCGAGATCATGGGGCAATTCATCATCTCGACCCGGCTGAACCTGCTGGGCTGGCTGGCCACGCTGATGATGGCGCTGGCCGTCGCGGCCATGCTGTTGACGCTGTAGCCGTCAAACACGCACCGGGCGGCCTTGTCGGCTCAACGCGGGGTCCAGCGCCAATTCACGATTTCGGGCATGTCCTGTCCATGGCGCGTGATGTAGGCCCGATGCTCCAGTAGCCGGTCGCGCAGGCGCTGCTGCACATGGCCCGCTTCGTCTCGGATCCGCGGCACACGGTTAATGGCGTCGGCCGCCAGGTGAAAACGGTCCAGATGGTTCAGCACCGTCATGTCGAACGGCGTGGTGGTGGTGCCCTCTTCCTGGTAGCCGTGCACATGGAAATTATCGTGATTGGTGCGCTTGTAGGTCAACCGGTGGATCAGCCACGGATAGCCATGAAAGGCAAATATCACGGGCTTGTCGACGGTGAAGATGGAGTCGAACTCGGCCTCCGACAGCCCATGTGGATGCGCCGCCGGCGATTCCAGCGCCATCAGGTCGACCACATTCACGACCCGGACCCGCAGGGCCGGCAACTGGGTGCGAAGCAGGTCGACGGCCGCCAGCGTCTCCAGCGTGGGTACATCGCCGGCGCAGGCCATCACCACGTCGGGCGGCACGCCGTCGTCGTTGCTGGCCCAGGTCCAGATGCCCAGCCCGCTGGTGCAATGGCGCACCGCGGCATCGATGTCGAGCCATTGCGGCCCCGGCTGCTTGCCTGCCACGATGACGTTGACATAGTTGCGGCTGCGCAGGCAATGGTCTACCACCGACAGCAGCGTGTTGGCGTCGGGCGGCAGGTACACACGCACTACCTCCGCCTTTTTGCTGATCACATGGTCGATGAAACCGGGGTCCTGGTGGCTGAAGCCGTTATGGTCCTGGCGCCACACATGGCTGGTCAACAGGTAATTGAGCGACGCAATGGGGCGCCGCCACGGAATGTGGCGCGTCACTTTCAACCATTTGGCGTGCTGGTTGAACATCGAATCGATGATGTGGATGAAGGCCTCGTAGCACGAGAAAAAGCCGTGGCGCCCGCTCAACAGGTAGCCTTCGAGCCAGCCTTGGCACAGGTGCTCGCTGAGCACCTCCATCACGCGCCCGTCGGGCGCCACGTGGTCGTCGCCCGGTAATATCTCCGCAGTCGAGGTTCGATCGGTGACTTCGAACAAGGCGCCGAGCCGGTTCGAGGTCGTTTCGTCCGGACCCATCACGCGAAAGTTGCGCTGGCTCTCGTTCTTTCGCATCACGTCGCGCAGAAACTCCCCAGCCACGCGCGTGGCTTCGGCCCGAGCGTGGCCGGGTGCGTCCACCGCCACTGCGTAGTCGCGAAACGACGGCAACAGCAAGCCCTTGAGCAGCAAGCCGCCGTTGGCATGCGGGTTGGCGCTCATGCGCCGCAGCCCCCTGGGTGCGATGGCGGCGATCTCGGCGCGCAGGGCGCCGCCGGCATCGAACAGCTCCGCGGGCCGATAGCTGTGCATCCAGGCCTCCAGCAGTCCAACGTGCGCCGGCTTGGCCGCAAAGTCGGTCAGTGGCACCTGGTGCGCGCGAAACGTTCCTTCAATGGGGACGCCGTCGACCTGCTTCGGTCCGGTCCAGCCCTTGGGCGAGCGCAGCACGATCATCGGCCAGTGAGGACGTTGGCCGAAGCCGTCGACCCGCGCACGAGACTGGATGGCGCGGATTTCATCGAGCACGATGTCGAGCGTTGCGGCCATCAGCCGGTGCATGGCTGCTGGCTCGTGCCCGACGACGAAATGCGGCTCATAGCCGTAGCCGCGCAGCAGCTGCGTCAACTCGTCGTCACCGATGCGCGCCAGCACCGTGGGGCCGGCGATCTTGTAGCCATTCAGATGCAGGATCGGCAGCACCGCGCCGTCGCGCTCGGGGTTGAGAAACTTGTTCGAATGCCAGCTCGCCGCCAGCGCCCCGGTTTCCGCTTCGCCGTCACCGATCACGCAGCACGCCAGTAGGTCCGGGTTGTCGAACACCGCGCCGTACGCGTGCAACAACGCGTAGCCGAGTTCCCCCCCTTCGTGAATGGAGCCGGGCGTTTCCGGCGCCACATGGCTGGGAATGCCGCCCGGAAACGAGAACTGCGTAAACAGTCGCTTGAGTCCCTCGGCAGACTGCCCGATATGCGGATAGATCTCGCTGTAGGTGCCCTCGAGATAAGTGTTGGCGACCACGCCCGGGCCGCCATGGCCGGGACCGGCGATGAAGATCGCATCGAGCGCGCGCGCCGCGATCACGCGATTCATGTGAGCGTAGATGAAGTTCAGGCCCGGCGTGGTGCCCCAGTGGCCCAGCAGGCGCGGCTTGATGTGCGCAAGCGTCAGCGGCTCGTCCAGCAGCGGGTTGCCCATCAGGTAGATCTGGCCGACCGACAGGTAATTGGCCGCGCGCCACCAGGCGTCGAGCAGCGTGAAGTCATCGGCAGGTTTAGGTGTGCGCTGGGTGGGCTGTTCCATCAAGGATTCGCTTCGCTCAGAGGGTTTGAAAGTGCTTCGCAGGCTTGCTGGGCAAGCGCCTGCTACGCATCGGTTTGGTAGCACGAAGACGGCAACATTGCCGCCGTCCGCCGCGATGGCATTTTTTTCCGCCTTCGAGACAGGGTAGTGCGCCACACCAAGCTACGCAAGACGACAACCGCGCGAATCGACGGCGGATGATGCCGGCGGTGGCCAAGTCGACGGCGGTGCTGCGGCTCCGAGCGAACTATGCGGCGTCGCTCGTCCCGCCTCGCTTGGAATTGGGTTTGCCAGCCGGTCGCAGCGCCCTCGCCTCCTTCTTGAGTTGCCGCTCGGCGTCGATCCGCTGTCCGGCCGTCAGCCACTGCGTGAACTCCTCGGGCGTTTCCAACGTCACGCGTCCGAGGTTGCCTGCGCGAAACTCGTGCATCACGATCTCGGCGGCCTTCTGCAGGTTGACGCGGCCCTTGCCCAGCAACGCGCCACGCTTGCGACCGATGGCTTCGAGCAATTCTTCGTCTTTCAGCGCGGCGATGGCGGCCGGATCCGGCGGGTCAAGCTTGAATCGAGCGGCGAGCGCTGCGGCGTAGCGGGCCTTGAGGTAGTCGAGCAATTCGAGGGCGACTTCTTCTTCATCGAAGGCGTTGCGCCCGATGGCGCCGCTGGCCGCCAGGTTGTAACCGCTCTTGGCCACGATGATTCGCGGCCACAGCATGCCGGGTGTGTCCCACAGATAAAAATCGTCGGCCAGTGAGATGCGCTGCTCCAGCTTGGTGATGCCGGCCTCGTCGCCGGTCTTGGCCTTGCGGGTGCCGACCAGCGTGTTGATGAGCGTCGACTTGCCAACGTTGGGCACGCCGCAGATCAACACCCGCATCGGCTTGGCCATGCCGCCGCGGTTGGGCGCCAGTTCGTGGCACGCCCGGATGAGCTGCTGCGCCGGCATGCCCTGGCTGGCGTCGAGCGCGATGGCGCGCGTAGCGATCTGCGCGTTGTAGTGCGCCAGCCAGAGCGCGGTGCGCTCGCGGTCGGCCAGATCCTGCTTGTTGAGCACTTTCAGCGTCGGCTTGGCCGCGGTCAGCTCGGCCAGCGCCGGGTTGGCGCTCGAGCCCGGCAGACGCGCATCGAGCAGTTCAATGACGACATCGATGAACTTGACGCGTTCGCCGATAGCCTTGCTCGTCAGGTGCATGTGACCGGGAAACCACTGGATGGCCATCGGCTGGTCTTTCTATTCAAGAGCAAGGCAGCCACAGCGGCTGGGGTGCGAATTGTGCCCCGAGACCTTGGGGGGTCGGCTCTGTCGTGCACTAATCAGCTATGCCTTTGATAGCTATCCAGGCGCAATCTGCCTGCGGTCGGGCTGCTTTGTCTTAAAAATAGGATCTGAAGCTCTCGCTGCGACAGTGGCGCGAAATTCGCTCTCAAGGCCCCGCGTTTGCGGCTCGGCGCCAAGGCCGCGGCCCCGGCGCTGGCGCTGGCGCCGTCAGGCGCTGTATTCGACCGGCCGGCGGTAGGCCGGCTCGCTGTGCCAATCCCAGTAGATCTGCAACAGCTGTCGCGTGATCGGGCGGGACGCACCGTTGGCCAGCACCTGGTTATCGCCCCAGGTCACGGGCAGTACGCCACCGCCGGAACCACTCCGAACGGTTTTTTCGGCGCGGCGCAGTTCGTCGGCCGGCAGCGCTCGCAACTCGACCTTCAGGCCGATCGATCGCGCGATCTCGATCACGGTACGGTGCGAAACGCCTTCGGGCACGCCGTCCTTCGGCGTGACCAGCACCCCGTGGCTGAGGCCAAAGATGTTGAAACCCGGGCCCTCGACCAAACTGGCCGCCGCGTCGGTCAGCAGCACGCTGGCACAGCCGTCATCCAGCGCGCCCAGCGGGGCCGATGGTGAGGTCGTTCCAGCGGTAGTTCTTGGCGGTCGGATCGACCGAGCGCGCCGAAATGCGCTGGACGTCACTCACGCTCACGTACTGGTCGTACCGGTCGTGCTGGCGCTGCTCCTCATTGGCGATCCAGACGAACGGCACGCCAAAGGCATAGAGCTGATTGAACGCCTGGCGCGGATCACGCGAGCCCCACGGCGGCTGGCCGCGCGTGGTGATCATCTCCAGGTACGCGCTGCGCAGCCCAGCGCAGCGCGCACACTGGGCAAGAATCTCCGTGATCTCTGTCGGCGCGAGCCTCGGGTCGAGCGGGAAGCGCTTGCAACTCGGAGCGAAGCGCTCCAGGTGGGCGTCGAGTCGGAAGAACGCATCGTCCCACACCGTCACCTCGTCGTAGGTCGCGTCCGAGCGCGAAAATCCTCAGTCGGTGATCGGGATAGCGGCTTGACTGATCGGCACGAACTGGCCGCGCACCCAGGCGGCGCCCTGGGAGAAATCGCGGGATGTGGTCATGGTCCATCCCTGAAATGCGCGCACCGCGCAGCCAGTCCAGACCATCTCATTGTGGCGCGCCCGATGAACGAGGAGCGACCCGGTTATCGCCTAGCCGCGAGCGAGTCACAATGCCCACGAGGAAGGCTATCGCATGCGGGGCAGCCAAGGGCGTCCATATAAGGCACAGTGGCAGTTCATTTCATCCCTGCAGGAGCCACACATGCAAATACTCGTCAACACCAGCAACGGCATCGAAAACAAGGAAACCCTGGAGCGCTGGGCCACGGCTGAAATCACGCAGGTGCTGGCGCGGTTTGCGCTGGAAGTGACGCGCGTGGAAGTTCACTTGAGCGACGAGAACGCCGATAAATCGGGCGCCGGAGACAAACGCTGCCTGATGGAGGCACGTCTGGCCAACAAGCCGCCCGTCGCGGTCAAGCATCACGCGCCGACGATGGACGCCGCGTTTCGCGGTGCCGCAGAGAAACTCAAGAACCTACTCGACAGCGCTGTGGGCCGCACTGCCAACCACCGCGATCGCGAGACTATCCGAAAGGAAGATGCCGCTTGAGCGCCATCAATCGCGGTTAACCGCGTGAGCCGCTCGCCAATGCCTTCGCCACTTCGAGCGTCCCTTGGACCGAGCCGCTTTGCGGCACGGTTTCACGACTACGCGCCGTGACTTCGGCCAGCCTCGCCGCCAGCTGCTCGGGCGCATCGGCGGTACTGCCGATCCAGATGCCCTGCGTGAGCGTGATGTGGGCCGCCTCGAAGCTGCCTGCGCCGGCACACAAGATGGTGCGGTTGGGCGCCTCCTGCGACGCGAGCACCAGCATGGCCGGCACCACGGCCTCGGGTTGCAGCCCATCCAGTACCTCTTGCGGCATCAGGTCGTGCGTCATGCGCGTGGCCGCCGTGGGCGCCAGGCAGTTGACGCGAATATCGTTCTTGGCCCCTTCGATGCTCAAGGTTTGCATCAAGCCGACCAGCGCCAGCTTGGCGGCGCCGTAGTTGCTCTGGCCAAAGTTGCCGTACAGACCCGAGGACGATGTGGTCATGACGATGCGGCCATATTTCTGTTCGGTCATGAGCGCCCAAACAGCCTTGGCGCAGTGCACGGCGCCCATCAGGTGGACGTCGAGCACCAGCCGGAAGTCGGACAGGTCCATCTTGGCGAAGCTCTTGTCGCGCAGGATGCCAGCGTTGTTGATCAGGATGTCGACCCGCCCCCATGCGTCCGCCGCCTGCTGGACCATCGCCTGGACCGCCTCGAAATCGGTGACCGACGCCCCGTTGGCCAGCGCCTGGCCGCCCGCCGCCGTGATCTCGTCGACCACGCCCTGCGCGGCGCTAGCGCTGCCTCCCGCGCCATCGACGGTGACGCCGAGATCGTTGACGACCACCCTGGCGCCACGCGCCGCCAACGCCAGCGCATGCTGGCGGCCCAAGCCGCCACCGGCGCCCGTGACGATGGCCACGCGGTCCGTGAAATCAATCCTCCTCATATTCTTGCTCTCCGTGGTGTTCATGACGCGTCGCGTTTTACCCCAGAAAGCAACTGGGTGCCGCCGCGTGGGCCACCGTGACGCGTCAGCCCCGCAACCACTCAGCTCAGGACTGACTGCCAGCCAGCGCCTGCGCAGCCTCTTGCTGCTGCCAATCGCGCTTTTGCTTGCCGAGTTGCTCGCAGTAAACCAGTAACTGCTCGATCTCTGCGGATTTATCGAAGAACGCATCGGCGCCGAGCGCCTGGGAACGCGTGCGCATGGCGCCGATGGCGTAGTTGGTGAGCACTACCACCTTCTGGTGGGGCGTGCGGTCACGCAATGCGTTGATGACGCCCAAGCCGTTGCCCTGCGCCAGGAACAGATCGACGATGGCGATGTCCCAACTCTTGTCGTTCTGGTGTAGCCACTCGACCGCTTCGCTTTCGGTACCAGCGTGTGAAACCACCTCGGCATCGGCAAGTTCTGCGAGGAAAGCAACAAGGTTTTCGCGGATGACAAGGCTGTCTTCCACCAGATAAGTCCGCAGTGTCATGGCAAGGTGTTAATCGGGGTTGACACCATAATGCCCCGCTTTGGGGCCCACGCGGTGGGCGATGCCATCGAATCTGAGTAGGCAAATGCCTACTATTTCTGTGTTTCGCCTGCGCTACGCCGCCGTTGGCAAAGGATCGCCGGTGCCCAGACGCGCGGGCGAGACATAGCGCGCGCGATACGCCTCGAAACTGAGCGTGTCGCTCGCCTCGATGCGCCTTTGCGCTTCGACCGATTCCGCCGACAACCGCTCGAAGTGGCTCTGCAGTTGCGCCGAAAATGGCAAACTCGTCAGAGTGCTGCGGGTCTGCTCGGCGCGAGCGCGCACAAAGCCGGAGAACGAATGGCCATGTTCGCTGGCCATGGTGGCCAGCACACGCGCCGAAGGTAGCAGGCTCGGGTCCTGCAGGCACTGTGCGGCAGCGCGCACGCCATCGCTGTACGTGCTGGTGTCATGCGCGGCATCGAGCGCGGCGGCGACCGGCTCGCATTGCGCGATGATTTCGGCTCCCCATTCGGCCAGGCTTTCTTCGCGCCCGTTACGTTGCAGCTGCAAACCGGGCTCACGCCCGCGCGCCGCGGTGACGTGCTGGTTGTGGGCCCGTTCGGCGATTTCCTGCGGCGTGTCGGGCCTGCTTTCGCCCAGCAGGCACAGCAGCAAAAAGACGTCGATGAAGCGCATGGTCGAGGCCTGGATGCCCACCGTCTCGAACGGATCGAGGTCGAGCAAGCGCACCTCGATGTATTCAACGCCGCGTGCGCGCAGCGCATGCAGTGGGCGCTCGCCGGGGTAGATCACGCGCTTGGGTCGAATGGTGCCGTAGAACTCGTTCTCGATCTGCAACAGGCTGGTGTCGAGCTGGTTGTAGCCACCACCGGGATTGACAATGCCGATCGCCTCGTACGCCGGCCAGGGCTGGGTCAGAGCGTCCTGCAACGAAGCGGCATAACCGTCCAAGCTGTTGTAGCTGACGGCCAGCGAGGCCTGCGCATCGCTCTGGTAGCCCAGCCGTCCCATGCGCAGCGACGTGGCGTGCGGCAAGTACAGGGTGCCATCGGTCAGGGGCTGCAGCCCGTGCTCCCGGCCTTCGACGAAGGACGAACACAGGGCCGGCGAGGCGCCGAAAAGGTACAACAGCAAAAAGGCATTGCGGCGGAAATTGCGGATCAGCGCGAAATAGTCTTCGCTCGACACACCCGGCATCGACCAGTTGTAGTGAATGCCAGAAATCACCTGCATGCGCCGGCCATAGCGGTGGCTCAGCCCCACGCGATAGACGCTCTTGGCGCGCCCGACGTTGGACGAGCCGTAGCGCGCAATCGGAATCGTCTCGTCGGTCGGCAGGCCGCACGGCATGCTGGAGACCCACAGCCGCTCATCACCGGCCTGCGCCAGCACTCGATAGGTGAACTGGTGGATTTGCGTCAGTTCTTCCAGCGTGGCTTCGACGCCGCTGTGCACGCCGGTAATCAGCTCGACCTGCGACTCGCTGAAGTCCGTCGTGATGTGCGGGTGCGTGAGCGCACTGCCCAACGCCGCTGGATGCGGCGTGAGGGCCAGGCTGCCGTCGGGCTGCGCCCGCACGCTCTCCTTCTCGATGCCGCGCCGGATCTCGTTCAGCCGCGCGGGTGGCAGCGCAGCCAGGCGTTGTTGTAAATTGCTCGTATCCATATCAAACGCATCCCTTTGGGTGGGGGTGGAAGGTAGCACGGGTCCGCAAGTCGCGCAGGGCACGCGCGGCTTGGAGCGTGCCCGGTTGTCAAGGTCGCCGGCGTAGCACCACACTGGCCCGGGCGAGCACGGCCCCCAGCAGCAGCACGCTGCCCCACTTGACCGTGCTGGCGACCATGGCCAACCCGGCGGCCGTTTCAGCCCAGCGGTCGGCCGGCAGCACGTGACGACCACTGACGTTCAGGATCACATCGGCGAGCACCAGCGCCAGCATGAAACCGGCGCTGCGCGCGGCCAATCGGCCGGTGCGCGCCCCCGATGGCACGGCACGCGCGTTGAGCCGGCGCAGCGCCCAGCTCACCGGAAACGCCAGCAGCAGCGCATACACCGGAATGCCCCAGGCATAGCCCTGCAGCGCGACGGACACCGCCCGCGGCGAGCACGAAATACCGAAATGGGCGTGGAACGGCGCCAGCAGCAGCGCCAGCGACAGGTCGAACGCCAGCCCGTCGTGCTGGCACGCCGCGTGTGAAAGACCGATCGCCCGCCACAGCAACCCGGCGCCCAGCAACATCAGCAGCACACCCAGCCAGGCCGCCTTGCGTGACGCGGGTGTTGCCGTGGCGGGGGTAGCCCCGGAAATCGGCAGCGCGCTCGCGTCCACCACGTCGCGTGCGCGGCGCGGGCGCGACCACAGCCCCGTCCAGGCCCAGAACGGACTGTCGAGCGTTTGATCGTGCAAGGCGGCCCGCGCATCCGGCAGGCCGGCGGGCAGTGCTATCAGCGCCAGGCCGCAGCCCGGCGCACTGGTCTCGCCGATCATCCAGTCCAGCGTGATGTTGGACAGCCCGTCGCGCCGGTAGCCACCGCCGATATCGCTGTGCACGCCGCGAAACCAGCGCTCGTCAAACGAGCGTTGTCGGCGCTCGGCCACGCTGAAATCGGGTGCCTGATAGCGCCGCGGCGCGTACTTTGCACGCGTTTCGTGCAGCGCGAGCGCGTGGCGCACGTGCACGAAACGCTTGTCCACGATGGCGCTCGAATTGGTGATGCGCACGCCCGGCCCCAGCAGCGCGCCGCCGATGGTCTCGACCGTGTCCCAGACCCCGACAAAATGAATCAGCGGCCGGCGTTGCCGCGAAAACAACTGCACCACGTCCTGTGCAAACTCGTCCCGCGACTTGCCCGCGCTGTTGACGGAACCGGGCTCTGAAAAATAGGTTCGCACCAGGGTCGGCAAAAGCGGCAGGCCGCCGCTGTGAATGAGGCCGTACATGTTGAGCATGCCACCCACCGCCCGCGCCGTGAACGCGCCGCGCGAAAAGCCGAAAAGAAAAATCCGGTCGCCGTCCTGGTAGTGCTCGACAATGAAGCGATAGCCGTCGGCGATATTGGGGAACGCACCCGAGCCGAACGCTAGTTCCTTCAGGCGTCGAGATGCGTTGCGCAACCGGGTGACCCAGTCGATCGCGGGAAACTCGTTGGCCGCGCCGACCCCCGGATCGTAGTAGACCAACTGGCGCGCCGCCGGCGAGGTGTCAATGCGCCGCAGAAGCTTGACCACATTGGTGTCGCGATGGTTGCCCAGGATGTTACCGGTGCCATCGAAAAACAGCACGAGGTTGCGGCCCGGCCGCTGCTGCCACGCCGCGTCGCAGGCGCAGCATTGCTCCAGAACGCTGTCGCGGGCGGTGGTGTCGGTTGCGTGCGCCATGGTGATCCTGACACCGGCACCATACTTGGGTTTTGCGTCCACTGCACTGCCATGCCTGAAGCACCTGAAGTCCCCGACACACCCAAAAGACCCAAGCCACCCGACCTGCGCCGCCACAGCCCGGCCGCCGAACGCAACCGGCAGCCGATCCTGACGGTGCTGCTACGCCTGCTACCGGCGCGCGGCGAAGGACTGGAGATTGCCAGCGGCAGCGGCCAGCACATCGCGTGGTTTGCAGCGGCGCTGCCCGCGTGGCGCTGGCTGCCAACCGACGCGGACCCGATGGCGCTGGCCTCCATCGACGCCTGGTGCCAACAGGCCGGCGTGCCCAACGTCCGCCCCGCCGTGCAGTTGGACGTGATGGTGCCGCGTTGGCCAGTGTCGGGACGCTTTGACGCGATCTTCTGCGCCAACATGCTGCACATCGCGCCGTGGCCGACCTGCGCGGCGCTGATGCAGGGCGCGGCCCGACTGTTGGCGCCGCAAGGTGTGCTGATCACCTACGGCCCCTACCTGCAGGACGAGGTGCCGACCTCGCCCTGCAACCTGGCCTTCGACGCCAGCCTGCGCCAGCGCGACCCGGCCTGGGGCATCCGGCGCGTCAAGGACGTGGTGAAAGAGGCCACCCGGTGCGGCTTGCAACTGGCCGAATCGATCGCCATGCCGGCCCACAACCGGACGCTGGTATTCGCCCGTAGTGAAGGCCCGGTGGGCTGACAAGATACTATCTATTTGATAGCCCGTTTCGCCCTCTGGATCGGCATTGCAGCCTCTTTTTACGTGGGAGCAAGGACGCGCAGCAACCACATGTTGAGGTCCGCGATTTCTTCCAGGCAAACCGAATGCTCCATGCCGTATTCGTGCCACTCGACCGGGTGGCCGAGCGCCGTAAGCGCGCCGCGCGTGGCGTGCGCGCGTGCGATGGGCACCACGCCGTCGCGTGTGCCATGCGCCAGAAAAATCGGCGTCTGGTGATTGGCGGCGTGGCGCTCGGCCGCCGTGGTGGCGGCCAGCGGCAGATAGCCCGACAGGCCGACGATGCCGGCCAGCCGCTCGCGGTGGCGCAGCCCGGTCATCAGCGCCATCGCGCAGCCTTGTGAGAAGCCCGCCACGACGATGCGGTGCGCCGCGATGCCGCGTGCCTTTTCGTGGGCAATCAGTGCCTCGATGGCGCCCTGCGAAGTACGCAGCCCGGCCTCGTCCTCTCGCTTGGCCAGATCGGTGCCCAGGATGTCGTACCACGCAGGCATTTGAAAACCACCGTTGATAGTGACTGGGATCACCGGCGCATTGGGAAACACGAAGCGTACCGGCCCGACGCTGGAAAGCTCCAGTTCATTGGCAATCGACACAAAGTCGTTGCCATCCGCGCCCAGGCCGTGCATCAGCAGGATAGTGGCGGTGGGGTTGGGGCCGGTTTCGATTTCGATAGGGGCTTTGGACATGGTGGCGGTCGGTACAAAAAAAGATGGCCGAACCATAGCCTATCCGGCTGCTTGCGCGGTCACCTGTGCGCACGCCTGCGCCGGCGCATGGCGCCTTGGCCGAAAATCGCACCGAACACGCACACCATGCCCACCGCCGGCCTGCCCGTCCTTTATAGCTTCCGTCGCTGCCCCTATGCGATGCGCGCCCGGCTCGCCCTTGTCGCGAGCGGCGAGCGCTGCGAGTTGCGTGAAGTGGTGCTACGCGACAAGCCGGCCGAGTTGCTGGCCGCCTCGCCCAAGGGCACGGTGCCGGTGCTGGTGGTGGCCACGGGTGAGGCGCTCGAGCAGAGCCTGGATATCATGCTGTGGGCATTGCGAAGGAGCGACCCGCTGCGCTGGCTGCAGCCCGCGCACGGCCGGCTCACCGAGTCGCTGGCGCTGGTTGCCGCTTGCGACGGCCAATTCAAGCCGCAACTCGACCGCTACAAGTACCCCGACCGGTTCGCGCAAGCCGCCAGCGCCACGACCGCGCGCGAGCTCGGCGCGCGCTTTCTCGCCGAACTCGAAGAGCTACTCATTCGCGGCGCGCAGCTGGCCGGCGACAGCGCCAGCCTTGCGGATGCCGCCCTCATGCCGTTCGTGCGGCAGTTCTCGATGGTCGAACCCGACTGGTTCGCCGCGCAGCCCTGGCCACGGTTGCGCGCCTGGCTCGCCCACTGGAGCGGATCGGCCCTGTTTGCACGCGCCATGCGCAAATACCCGACCTGGCACGCTGATGCAGAAGGTGTCCCGTTCCCGACAGACTGAGCGCGGCGCCGCGCAAGTGCAAGTGACAATGCCCGCTCGACTATGTCCGCTCAACTTTGGAGATCCCCATGCTCACCCTCGTCGGTTTTTCCGCCAGCAACTACTACAACAAGGTCAAACTCGCGCTGCTCGAAAAAGGCGTCGACTTCACCGAGGAGCTCGCCTGGCTCGGCGAGACCGACCGCTCCGCTTCACCGCTCGGCAAGGTGCCCTACCTGCGCACCGAGCAGGGCGCGCTGAGCGAATCGTCGGTCATCAACGAATACATCGACGCGGCCTACCCGCAATTGCCGTTGCTGCCGCGCGAGCCCTTTGCCGCAGCCAAGGTGCGTGAGTTGCTGGTGTACCTGGAGTTGCACCTGGAACTGGTGGCGCGCAACGTCTACGCGGAAGCATTTTTCGGCGGCAAGGTAAGCGACGGTGTAAAGCAGATGACCGAAAAGCAGCTCACCAAAAACCTCGCGGGTTTTGCCCAACTAGCGCGGTTCGATGCACCCTTCATCGCTGGCGAGCAGTTCACGCTGGCCGATTGCGCGGCCATTTGCCACCTGCCGGTGCTGGCGGGCGCCACGAAGGCCATCTACGGGCGCGACTTGCTGGCCGAGCACGCGCCGGCTGCACGCGACTACCTCAAGCGCATGGGCCAGCGCGCGCACGTGCAAACCGTCAGCGCCGACCGCAAGCTCAGCACCGAGCAGATGCTGAAGCGTTATTGATCGTCCTCGCGCTGCCCGCTTGCAACCGAGTTCAACCGAAGTCCGGCGCGCGTCGCTCGCGCAACGACGCCACGCCCTCGCGCACGTCAGCGCTGGCAAAACCCAAGAATTCGAGCGCCAGCGAAGCGTCGAAGGTCGGACCCGCCTGGCGCAGCCAGTTGTTGAGCGCGTACTTGGTGAAGCGGATCGCGCTCTGGCTACCAGCCGCCAGCCGGTCGGCAATCTCATAAGCGCGCGGCAGCAGGTCGGCCTCATCGACCGCCAGCGACACCAGCCCGATGCGCTCGGCCTCGGCGCCGCTGACCGGCTCGCACAGCAGCAGGTGGTACTTGGCCTTGGCCATGCCGCACAAGAGCGGCCAGATGATCGCCGCATGGTCGCCAGCGGCCACGCCCAGGCGCGTGTGGCCGTCGACGATCTTGGCCGCCTTGGTGGCAATGGAAATGTCGGCCAGCAACCCAGCCACCAGCCCAGCGCCAACGGCCGGCCCGTGCATGGCGCTGACGATTGGCTTGTCGCAGTTGATGAGGTTGTAGACCAGGTCGCGCGCCTCTTTCCAGACGCGCTGGCGCACCGCGTCGTCGGTTGCCATCGACTCGACCAGCGCGAGGTCGCCGCCGCCCGAAAAACCCAGCCCTTCGCCGCGCAGCACGGCGCAGCGCACCGTGTCGTCGGCGCTCACGTCGCGCCAGATTTCGGCCAATTCACGATGCCCCTCGTGCCCTGCGGTGGGCAGCTTGCCATTGGTGGCACGCATCTGGATGTCGAGCACCGCGTCGTTACGGCCGCGGCGGGTGATGGCGAGAGTCTGGTAGTGGGTGTAGTCCATGCGGGTCTCCAATAGAGTTGCGATCTTCCTTAAGGCCGGCATTGTGCGCACGATTCCGGATTCCATCCACACGACGCGAAAGTGCAGCCCTGACCGGCTCGACCCGGGCGCCAGGACGGTGAACGAGTAACCTCGAACCATGCGCTATGCCCGACTCAGCCCCGCCACGCCAGCCGGCCACGATGGCTCCTCCGAGAGAGCGCCGGTGAAGGTGCCGCTGAAGGCACCCGTGAGGATCGCCGACCGACACGGCTTCGACGCCATCATCGACGCGCGCTCACCGGCCGAATACGCGCTTGACCACATTCCGGGCGCCATCAACTGCCCGGTGCTGGACGACGACGAACGCCGCATCGTCGGCACGCTCTACAAGGAGCGCGGCGCCTTCGAGGCGCGGCGCGTCGGCGGCGCGATGGTGGCGGCCAACCTCGCGCATCACCTGCGCACGGTCTTTGTCGACCGCCCGCCGCGCTGGAGGCCCCTGATCTACTGCTGGCGCGGCGGCATGCGCAGCGGCTCCATGGTGACCTGGCTGCGGCTGGTCGGCTGGGACGCGCAGCAGCTTGCCGGTGGCTACAAGAGCTGGCGCCGCCACGTCATCGACCAGATCGAATTGCTCGGCCCGCAACTGAACCTGCGCGTGATCGTGGGCGCCACTGGCAGCGCCAAGACGCGCGTCTTACTGGCCCTGCGCACCCACGGCCACCAGGTGCTGGACCTCGAAGGCCTGGCGGCGCACAAGGGTTCGCTGCTCGGCGCGCTGCCCGGCGTGCCGCAACCGTCGCAGACTGCGTTCGAGACGCAGATCGCGGCCGCACTGGAGCCCATCGACCCGGTCCGGCCGCTCTTCGTCGAGGGCGAAAGCCGGCGCATCGGGCGCCTCAATGTGCCGCCGCCACTGGTCGAGCGCCTGCGCGCCAGCGCCTGCATCGAAATCGACGCCACGCCGGCGGCGCGACTGGGCTACCTGCTGCGCGACTACCACTACCTGGGCGACGACCCGGCGGCGTTGGCCGACAACCTGGGTCAGTTGAACGAGCTGCACGGCCACGCAGTCATCGGACGCTGGCAGCAATGGGCGCTAGAGCGCAATTTGCCTGCCCTGTTTGCCGAACTCGTCACGCTGCATTACGACCCGGCCTATGCGCGCTCCCAAAGTGCGAATTTTTCGCGCTGGAGCGAACGCCAGAAGGTGGCCGCGGACGACCTCTCGGACAGCGCGATCGACGCGCTGGCGACCCGCATCGCGCAGATGGCGTCGGTCTGACGCGACTGGAGGCAACCCGGTTCGACCGGGCGCAACGGCTAGAACGACACCGCGGAGGGATGCCCGGTATCTTTCTGCCACGGCGACCAAGCGCTATTAATCCGGTAGCTGTCTTCGACCGTACAACGGTCGTTTCAGCCTCTTTTCAGCACCTTCTTGACCGACTCGACAGCACCCAGCGCGAGCGTGCCAACCACGATGCCGACACCCATATTGGCGCCCAGTGAAGCAACCGGGCCGAGCAGGCCGCCCAAGCCGGCGGACCAGGCTTGCACGCCGTGCCCCAACGCCGGCACACCATGCACCATGATGCCGCCGCCGACCAGGAACATGGCGGCAGTGCCGACCACCGACAAGCCCTTCATGAGCCACGGCGCCATGCCCAGCAGTGCGCGGCCCAGCGTACGGGTGGCGCGACCCTCGCGCCGGCTCATGTACAGGCCGGCGTCGTCCAGTTTGACGATCCCGGCCACCAATCCGTAGACGCCGGCCGTCATGACCAGCGCAATGGCCGCCAACACTGTGAACTGCGTGAGAAACGACTGCGCCGCCACGATGCCCAGCGTGATCACGATGATCTCGGCGGAGAGAATGAAGTCGGTGCGAATCGCGCCCTTGACCTTGTTTTTTTCAAGCGTCGCCGCGTCGACCGCTTCGTCCGGGGCCGGCTGCGCAAGTTGTTCGCCGCCAGCCGCCTGCGCTGGCGCCGCTGCCGAAGCATGAAGCCAGCGGTGCGCGAGCTTTTCAAGGCCTTCAAAGCACAGAAAGGTGCCACCCACCATCAGCAACGGCGTGACGGCCCACGGCAAGAAATTGCCGATCACGAGCGCGGCGGGCACCAGGATGGACTTGTTGACCAACGAGCCCTTGGCCACGGCCCACACCACGGGCAGCTCGCGGTCGGCCTTGACGCCGGCCACCTGTTGCGCGTTGAGCGCCAGGTCGTCGCCGAGCACGCCCGAGGTTTTTTTGGCCGCGACCTTGGTCAAAAGCGAGACATCGTCCAGCACGCTTGCGATGTCATCGAGCAGCAGCAGCAGGCTGGTGGCCATGGTTCAGATGTTTCGCTTAAGCCGCACTTCTTCAATTCTCACGGTGCCCAGCAACGTGGTCTTCGCGGTACTCATCTCGCGCTTGAAGCCGGCCAGTTCGTGAAAGCGGATGGCACGCTCGTTGCGCAGCGGCACCCAGCTCGTGACCTTGGTGCAGCCTTCTTCTTCGAGGCCCTCGCGCGCGACGTCCCACAAGGCGACGCCGGCGCCTTGCCCCCAATACTCGGGCTTGACGTAAAGCGCCCAGATTTCTCCGGTGGTGGACGGCGTCTTGGGGTCGCGAGAGCGGTCGAAACCAACGAAGCCGATGATCTCTCCCCCATCCAGCGCCACAAACACCTGCGGGTCGCTGAACTCGATGGCTTCGCGCCACTTGGCTTCGCGTGTCGATGGCGCCAGAGCGCGCAACTGGTCTTCGGGCAGGATGTCAGCATAGGCGGATCGGGCGGCCACCGAGTGGACTTCAGCGATGGCTTTGGCGTCGCCCTTGGCGGCGGGACGGACTTCGAAATCGGGCATGGATCGGTATGAAAAGCGGTAAAGCCGCATATTGTCGCCGCGCCGCGTGCAAAGTCCCGGCGTACGGCTCCACAATCCGCAGCGGCGGCCGCGGCGGCGATAGACTTCGCGCTGCTCATTAACAGTTTGAGGAATTCATCATGGCCAAGGGTCAACGCGCTGCCAAGGAAGTCAAGAAACCGAAGAAGGACAACTCACCGCCCAAGCCGCTCGGCGGCGAGCCGGTACGCCCGGTGGTCACCACGTCGGTCATTCCGCGCGGCAAGATCAAGAACAAGTGACCGGCGACGCCAGCCGGCCCCTGTCATCCGATTCTTCGCCGCCGCACTCTTCGCGGCCGGTTTCGGCGGCTCGCCCTACTCCCCCTTCACCGTCGGCTTCAACGCCTTTTCCAGCGCCTGCGCCACGCGCGGCTGCCGCAGCAACGCAGCCGAGAAATCCGCTGCACGGGCTCACGCTGGAGGCCGTCGTCACCGCGCTGGTGGCCCACTACGGCTGGGCCGGTTTGGCCGAGCGCATTGCGCTGCGCTGCTTCAGTGTCCAGCCGAGCATGGCATCGAGCCTGAAGGTACTGCGCAAGACACCGTGGGCGCGCGACAAGGTGGAAAGCCTCTACCTGTTCATGCTGCGCGAGCAGAGCCGCCAGACTCCACGTGTTCCAGCGCCTGTGCCAGCGCCGTCACCGCCTGCCGCATTGCCATCGTCACGCCCGCCCGATCCCGCGTGACCGACCAGCCCGACCTGGCGCCCCTGCGACTGCTGCACATCGAACCGGCCGGCCTGTGCGTGGACGTCGAACCCGGCACCAGCCTGCTGGAAGCGGCCGAGGCCGGCGGCATCGACCTGCCCAATTCGTGCCGCAACGGCACCTGCCGGACCTGCATCTGCCAGATGCGGGCCGGCGAGGTGCGCTACCGAATCGAGTGGCCCGGCCTGAGCGCCGAAGAAAAGGCCGAGCACTGGGTGCTCCCCTGCGTCGCCGAAGCGGCGAGCGACGTCACACTGGATGTGCCGTACGCGAAGCCATTTTTTTAGACAGGAAGTGGCTGTGGCGCCCACCTCACGGCGCAGCAAGCTACTTATTCGATCGCAGAACACCGCGCCCCACGGAAGCTTGGGTGCGACATCGAGCGCCGCCGGGCCGCCCCCAAGGCGCGAGCGGTCCTGTCGGGGCCAGCGACGATACGAAGTGCGGGAGCGTGGCGCTACATCTACACTCGTGCACCGTGCCAGCCGATCTACGCGTGATTCACGAGGACCCCCACCTGCTGGTGCTCGACAAGCCGGCCGGCTTGCTGTGCGTGCCCGGCCGCGGCCCCGGCAAGCAGGACTGCCTGAGCGCGCGCGCCTTGCAGCACTGGCCGCAAGCCCTGGTGGTGCATCGACTCGACATGGCGACCAGCGGCCTGCTGCTGATGGCCCTCGACCCGCGCACGCAACGCGCGCTGGGCGACGCTTTTGCCACGCGGCAAGTTGCCAAGCGCTACGAAGCCATCGTGGATGGCGTGCTGCCCGAAAGCCAGGAGTGGTCGGTGATCGACGCGCCGCTCGCCGCCGACTGGCCGCGCCGGCCGCTGCAGAAGGTCGACGCTGCCGGCAAGCCCAGCTTTACCCGCTGGCGCGTGATGCGCTCGATGCCCGAGCGCGGCGCCAGCCATCTGCTGCTGGAGCCGCTGTCCGGCCGCTCCCATCAATTGCGTGTGCATCTGGCATCCATCGGCCATCCGATCCTGGGTGACGCACTCTACGCCAGCGAAGACGTGCAACGGCGAGCGCCGCGCCTGTTGCTACATGCCAGCGCACTGGGCTTCGCGCACCCGGTTACGCGGCAGCGCATGCAGCTGGAAAGCGCCGTGCCGCGTGCGTTTGGCGAATGGGCTAGCGGATGCCTTTGGGCGCCTTGACCACCAGCACCGGCATGGAGGCGTCCTGCAGCACGCGCTGCGTCACGCTGCCGAGCAGCAGCTTTTCGATGCCGGCCCGGCCATGCGAGCCCATCACGATCAGGTCGGCGCCGACGGCATTGGCGGTGTCGACGATGCCTTCGTGCACCACATGACCGTCGATCACGCGCTGGTCGCTGAGCAGGCCTTCGGCCGCGAGGGCCGCCACGCCGCGCGCCAGCGCCGCGTTGGCGCTGGAGGTGGCGGCGGCCAGGTATTCGTTCTGGCCCAGCGCGTAGTCGGCGCCGACGCCGATGAACGGGTAGTTGTCGATCACGTGAATCAGCGTCACGCGGCTGCCGAAGGCCAGCGCCAACTGACTGGCCTTGCTGATGGCGTACATCGATGTTTCGGAACCGTCGATCGGAACCAGGATGTGATTGAACATGGTAAGTCTCGCTTTCGCTCAAGAACCTGGTTCGAAGCCGAACCGGTTTCGTAATTTACAGGCATCGTCCGCCTCTCACTGTAGGACGGTGGCCGCCTCGAGGTCAAACCCGCCGCGCGGCGTTCAGTCCCCTTGGAAATTGCCGGCGCGCAGGGTCACGACCAGGGTGTCGCGCCAACCCGTCTGGTCGGGGTCCACGCGCTGAATGGGAGTGGATTCGTGGATGACGCGCGCATCGTCCAGCAGCATGAGGGTCCAGGGCTCGGTCAGCGTGAAGCGCTCTCCGCGCCGGCCGCCGGCCTCGAACACACGCGTCTCGCCACCCTTGACGTTGGATCTCCCGACCAGTGCGACCGCCACCAGATCGACACCGTCGCGGTGCGCGCCTTCGGGCGTCGGCCGGCCAATGCCGTCGGGCGTGTCGATGCGAAACTGGTGCGCCTCGATGAACCAGCGCTGCGTGCCGCGCAGCGCGCTGGCCACGCCGGCCAGGCGCAGCATCAGTTGGCGCCACACCGGTCGGGCAATCGTGGCGGCCTCCATCGGCGCAAACCAGCGCCGCATGCCGCCGTGCAGCGCGTTGTACTCGACTGGCTGCCAGTGCGCCCGGTGCGGCGCCTGCGTGAGCACGTCGCCATTGACGGTGAAGCAGGCGTGGCGACGCGTGCGATAACGCCCGCCGTCCTTCAGGTACTCGTCGGGTGGCAGCTGCGCCCAGTCGGCGTGCAGCGCCGCTAGTTGCTCCAGCGGCGTCTCCAGCCAATCGACCACCGCAGGCGGCCCGAGTACCGCGTAGCCGGGATCGCGCAAGCTGCCCACCAGGTTGGCAGCGCTCGTCAGGGATGGCGTGAACGCGGTGGGTGCGCTCACGCGCTGACCTTCACATCTTTCCAGAACGCCACGCGGTCCTTCACTTCTTCGGCGCCGGGCTTCGGGTCGGGGTAATACCAGGCGGCATCGGCATGCAACTCGCCGTTGACCAGCAGCGAGTAATAGCTGGCGCTGCCCTTCCACGGGCAGCTGGTCTTGTGGTTGCTGAAGGTCACGTATTCGCGGTTGAGCGAGCTCGCCGGAAAGTAATGGTTGCCTTCGACGAGCACGGTGTCGTCGCTTTCAGCGACGGTGACGCCGTTCCAGGTTGCTTTCATGATCCCAATCTCCGTGCCACGGCGGGCACAATGCGCGCCCTTGCGCACATCGCGCGGGCAGCCCTCATGGCATTATTGTGCGTCCGGTGCGGGCAGCCAGTGCACGCTGAACAAAGCTGCGGCGTCGATCCACACCGGCCCGATACCGAAACCCGCACGCACCGCCAGCGCGCGCAGGCCATCGAGCGTGAACTTGTACGAGTTCTCAGTGTGGATAGCTTCGCCCTGGTCGAACTCAAAGCACTCGCCGCCCAGGTGCACCCCCTGCGCGCAGCGGCTCACCAGGTGCATCTCGATGCGCTGCAAGGGCGCGTTGTAGAACGCGGCGTGACTAAATCCGTTGAGGTCGAAATCGGCTCCGAGCTCGGCGTTCGCACGGCGCAGCAAGTTGAGGTTGAAGGCCGCCGTGACGCCCTGCGCATCATTGTAGGCAGCGTGCAATACGGCAGGTTCCTTGATGAGGTCGGCGCCCAGCAGCAAGCCGCCGCCACGCAACAAACCGGCCGCCATTTTTAGGAACGCCAGCGCTTCGTCGGGGCTGAAATTACCCAGGGTCGAGCCGGGGAAAAACCCCACGCGGCGGCCCGCACCGGCGAGCGGCGGCGGCAGCGCGAAGGCCCGGGTGTAGTCGGCCGCGATCGGCTGCACGGCCAGTTGCGGCCGCTCGGCGCGCAGCCGGCGCGCCGCGCCTTCGAGGTACTGGCCTGAAATGTCGATGGGCAGGTAGCGCGCGGGCGCGTCCAGTGCGTCGAGCAGCAAGCGTACCTTGCTGAGCGAACCGGCCCCGAATTCGACGATTTCGGCGCGCGGGCCGATGCGTTTGGCGATCTCGGGCGCGTGCCGCGCCAGGATGGCAAGCTCGGTGCGCGTCGGGTAGTACTCGGGCAGCTCGCAGATGCGGTCGAAGAGCTGGGAGCCCGGAGCGTCGTAAAAATACTTGGGTGGGATGCTGCGCGGCTTGTGCGCTAGGCCGGCGCGCAGATCGCGCCGAAATTGCGTGAACGAGCTCATAGGCTCCAACGCTGGAGTGTCGGCATCGGCCGACGTGTCTGCGGCGACCCGGGCGTGAGGGAACGCCGCGCCTTGTACCGATAATGGATTTCGCATCAGAGGTCCCGCGCGAGCCGCAGGCCCGAAAACTGCCAGCGTGCCGCCGGTGGAAAAAAATTACGGTAGCTCGGCCGCGTATGACCCGCTGGAGTGGCCAGGCTGCCACCGCGCAGCACCAGCTGGCCCACCATGAACTTGCCGTTGTATTCGGCCGCAACGCCGGCCAGCGGTCGAAACCCTGGATACGGGTCGTACGAGGAGCGCGTCCACTGCCACACATGGCCGGTCATCTGGCGGATGCCGGGCGCGTCGATGGCTGCTTCCCACTCGAATTCAGTCGGCAGCCGCGCGCCGGCCCACTCGGCATAGGCGGCGGCTTCGTAGAAGCTCAGCTGCGCCACCGGCGTCTCGGGGTCCACCGGGCGCACGCCGTGCAGACCGAAGACGTGCCAGCCCGGCGCCACGCCCTGCGATGCCAGGCGGGCGTCGCCCGGTTCCAGCCAGTACGCAGGGCAACGCCAGCCTTGCGCCTGCACGGCGGCCCATCCGTCAGACAGCCACAGCTCGGGCCGTCGATAGCCGTCGTCGGCCATGAACTGCGCGTAGTCGCCGCAGTTGACCAGTCGGTCGGCCATTGCATGGGGCTGCAGCAGCACGCAGTGGCGCGGTGTTTCGTTGTCGAAGGCAAAACCGTCGCCCGCGTGGCCGACCTGGACCTCGCCGCCGGGCCGCACCAGCCAACGCACCGGCGCGGCGGCCGACGCCAGACGCAAAGCCGGTCCCGGCATCGGCTTGTACGCGGGCAGCAACGGGTTGCAAGACAGCGCATGCAGCAGGTCGGTCAGCATCAATTCCTGATGCTGTTGCTCGTGCTGCAGGCCGAGTCCGACGATCGCCTCGATCTGCGGCCACTGCGTCCGTCCGGCGTGCGTCAGCAGCGTCAACGCCGCCTCGTCCACGTAGCGCCGGTAGGCCTGCACCTCCCCTTGTGACGGCCGCGTGAGCAGCCCCCGCTGTGGGCGCGGATGACGCGCGCCGAGCGCTTCGTAGTACGAATTGAAGAGGAACTGAAAACGCGCGTCATAGGGTTGGTAGCCGGCCGCATGGTCCTGCAGCAGCATGGCCTCGAAGAACCAAGTGCTGTGCGCCAGGTGCCACTTGGTCGGGCTGGCATCAGGCAACGACTGGACGCACTGGTCTTCCGCCGACAGCGGAGCCACCAGCGCCAGACTGTGCGCACGCACCGCACGAAATTGCTCGCGCACGATTTCCATCGCCTGCATGGCCGGCTGGGACAAACTCATCGGGACTCCAAACATTTCACATGTGTCTTTTTTACCCGAACAGGCGTGCCGCGGTGCGTAGGACAAGCGCGCAGCGCGCTCGGAGGCACCGAAGGGAACTGGAACACTGCCCCGACGCGCTCATGCGTGCCCTGCGGAATTTTCAGTTCCACACTATACGAAACGGCGCAGTGCACGCGCCAACGCGCTACGTATCATGGCTGCATGAGCACCCCCCCAGCGTCCGCCCGTCCGCACGTCGTCATCATTGGCTGCGGTTTTGGCGGACTCGAAGCGGTGCGCGATCTGCAGCGCGCCGCCGTCGACATCACCGTCATCGAGCAGACCAACCATCACCTGTTCCAGCCCCTGCTCTACCAGGTGGCCACGGCCGGGTTGGCCGCGCCGTCGATCGCGGCGCCAGTACGGCTGCTGTTTCGGGGCCAGAGCAACGTGACTACCCTGCTGGGCGAGGTGACGGACATCCGGCCGGCAGCGCGCGAGGTCTATATGAAAAGCGGGCGATGCGTCGGCTACGACCATTTGATCGTCGCGGCCGGCGCGACCCATAGCTACTTCGGCCACGACGAATGGGCGGCGTCGGCACCTGGCCTGAAGACGCTGGCCGACGCCTTCGACATTCGCCGGCGTATCTTCATGGCCTTCGAGGCGGCCGAAGTCGAAACCGCCCCCGAGCGCCGGCACGCGCTGCTCACCTTCGCGGTGATCGGCGGAGGACCCACCGGCGTCGAGATGGCGGGCACGCTGGCCGAGATCGCCAATCACACGCTGCAGGGCGAATTTCGCCACATCGACCCCGGCAGCGCCCGGATACTGTTGATCGAGGGCGGCACGCGGGTGCTACAAGCGATGCCCGAGAAACTGAGCCAGAAGGCCCGGTTGCAGCTCGAAAAACTGGGCGTTGACGTGCGTCTGAACGCCAAAGTGACTGCCATTGACGCTACCGGTCTGCAGGTTGAATCGGCTCCTAGCGCGGATGGAACGGGCGCAAGAAGCTATCGAGTTGATAGCGCCTGCATCATTTGGGCAGCCGGCGTAGCGGCGTCTCCGCTGGGCCGGCTCCTGGGCAACGCGACCGGCATCGCGTGCGACCGCGCCGGTCGCATCACGGTCGAGCCCGACCTGAGCCTGGAAGGACACCCGGAGATCAGTGTGATCGGTGACCTGGCGGCCGCCTTCAGCCACCGGCCCGGCCACGCACCGACACCGGTGCCGGGTGTTTCCCCCGCCGCCAAGCAGATGGGCCGCGCCGCCGCCGCCAACATCCTGCACCGCATCGCCGGGCAGCCGACCGCGCCGTTTCGCTATGCCGACTACGGCAACCTGGCAACCATCGGGCGCAGCTCGGCGGTGGTCGACCTTGAGACACCGTTCGGCCCACTGCGCTTCAGCGGCCTGCCGGCGTGGCAGTTCTGGCTATTTGCGCACGTGTACTTCCTCATCGGCTTTCGCAATCGCCTGGTCGTGCTGATGGATTGGGCCCAAGCCTACTGGAGCTTTCAGCGCAACGCGCGGGTGGTGGCCAACGTGCGGCAAGACGAGTGATATCGCCGGCCGCCAGAACACGCTACGACATCACGGTTTTCTTGCGTCGGTGGCGCCCTGATCCTGCGCCTCCTGCAGCAGGCGCCACATCACCTTTCCGCTGCCGCTCTTGGGCAAAACGTCGACAAACTGCACCTGGCGCGGGATTTTGTAGACCGCCATGTGCTCGCGGCACCAGTCGATGATCTCTTGCGCGGTCGTGGCCTTGTGGGTGGTGCGCAACACCACGACGGCCTTGACCGATTCGCCCCGGTACGCATCCTTGATGGCGATCACGCAAGCTTCCTGGATTGCCGGATGCTTGAACATGAGCAGTTCAACCTCAGCCGGCCAGACCTTGAACCCACTCGCGTTGATCATGCGCTTGAGACGGTCGGTCATGAAATAGTAGCCGTCCTCGTCCATCCGGCCCATGTCGCCGGAGCGGAAAAAACGCTTGGACTCGAACTCGATGAAGGCAGCGGCGGTGGCCTCGGGCCGCTTCCAGTAGCCTTGAAACACCTCAGGGCCATGAATGATGATCTCGCCGGACTCGCCGACTGGCATTTCCTTGAACGTCTCGGGGTCGACCACCCGTGCGTCAGTGCTCATGAACGGAATGCCCAGGCACTGCTGCTTGGGGTTCTCGACCGGGTTGCTGTGCGAGGGCGCCGAGGTTTCGGTCAGGCCGTAGCCTTCGGCGTACTTGAGCCCGTATTGCTCCAGCAAATGCTGCGCCACGGCCTGGGGCATGGCGGCGCCACCGCCGCCAATGTATTTCAGGCTGCTCAGGTCGAAGCTGGCAAAGTTTGGGCTGGCCATCAGGTCGATCACCATGGTGGGGATGTTGGTCCAGCTCGTCACTTTCCAGCGCGAAATCAGGCGGCCAGCGACCTCTCGGTCCCAGCGCGGCATGATGATGAGCGTGGCCCCCGACACGATGGCCGTGTGCATCATGCTCACCGTGCCGGTGATGTGGAACATCGGCACCACCGCCAGCGCCACCGACTCCGACGTACTCTGACCCCAGAGCATGCTCGCCACCGCGTTGTGCATGAGGCTCGAATGGTTGTGAATGCAGCCCTTGGGCAGGCCGGTGGTGCCACTGGTATAGGGCAAGAGCGCCATATCGTTGGCGCCCACCACATGCGCTGGCGCGGGATGGACGTTTGCCGATTCACCGAGCGCATCGGGCCAGCTCATGACCTTGCCGCCATCGAGCGCCGGCAGCGGGTGCCGCGTGAGCAGCCAGTCACGCCAGGCTGGCGCCGGAGCATCGTCGCCGCTGACGTCGGCATCGAAAGCGTCGGTGAACTGCGTGACGATGAGGTGCGCGAGCCGCTCGTCAGGCGCCAACGCGTCGCTGGCACGAGCCAGCTCGGCCGCGAGGTCGCCGGTCGTGAGCGCCACCTTGGCGTCGGAGTCGGTGATGTAGTGCTTGAGCTCCTCGGCCCGGTTCATCGGGTTGACCGGCACCACCACCGCATTGGCCCGCATGATCGCGAAATGGGCGATCACCAGTTGCGGGCAGTTCTGCATGTCCAGCAGCACGCGGTCACCGCGCTTGACGCCCAGCGCATGGAGCGTGCCGGCCAGCCGTTCGATCTGCGCCGCGAGTTGGCCATACGAGCTCACGCGGCCGAAAAAGACCAGCGCGGGATGATCCGGATAACGCTGCGCGCTGACCGACAGGTTGTGCCATAGCGAAGTCGCCGGCACTGTGATTGCGTGCGGCAGGCGTCGTGGCCAGAATTTGTAGTGCGGACGTTCCATGCGGTGTGATCTCCAAAGACGCTGTAAAGGCGGCGCCAAGCCTACGCCTGACCGGCAACGCGCCACATCGGGGAAGCCCCGGACCGCGTCACCTTGGAGACGCCGCTGTGGCAAGCTCGCCCGGATGCCACCCTCCCTCACCCGCCGAACCGTGGCCCGTTGCCTGCTTGCGAGCGCCGTTGCACCCGCGGCGCTTCCGGCCTGGGCCGGGTTCAACTTTTTCACCAGCGAGTACACGATCAGCCGAACCGAATTGCAGGTGCAGATCGGCAAGCGCTTTCCGGTGACTCAGCGCTATGCCGAGATTTTCAGCGTCTCGCTGAGCGATCCGCAGCTCACGCTCGATGCTCGCGCCAACCGCGCGGCCGTCACCGCTCGCCTTTCCATTCGCAACGCCCTGTTCGAGCCGCAATCGGTCGGCGGCGTCGTGTCGGTCAGCAGCGCCCTGCGCTACGACACTGCCACGCGCACCCTGCGCCTTGAACAACCCCTCGCCGACCGAATCGAACTTCACGGCCTAGCCGGCCGCGACGCCGAGCGCCTGCAGCAGATCGGCGCGCTAGTGGCTCAGGAGCTACTGCGCGGCTATCCGTTGCGCACTTTCAGCGCCGACGAACTCACGGTTGGGCGCAAGACCTACGAGATCGGCAGCATCACCGTGTTGGACGACGGCATCAAGGTGGAACTGAAATAAGCCCAGCGCGATGGCACTTTTCCGATGAAGCTCAATCGCTCGCTTTTTTATAGCGCGTCGCGCCCACTGGCAGGGCGATTCGCGGCTCTTTTACTTGCAAGCAGCGCTATGACCCTGGCCCATGCGTTCGATCTCCAAGCCCACCGCGGTGGCCGTGCGCTGGCGCCCGAGAACACGCTGGCCGCATTTGCCAACGCGGTCGAGCTCGGCATCACCACGCTGGAGCTCGACATCGGCCTGACGGCCGACGGCGTGGTGGTAATCTCGCACGACAGCGCGCTCAATCCGAACCACACACGCGATGGCGGTGGAGCCTGGTTGACCAGCAGCGGCCCGCCGATTCACTCGCTCACGCTGGCGCAACTGCAGCGCTACGACGTCGGCCGCATCAACCCCGGCTCGGCCTATGCCAGGCAGTTCGCTCGCCAGCAAGCGCGCGACGGTGAACGCATTCCGACGCTGGCGGCCCTGTTCGAGCAGGTGCGCGCCAGCCGCGCCGACCGGGTGCGCTTCAATATCGAAACCAAGACCGACCCGACTCAACCCGAGGCCACGGCAGACTCCGAAAAAATAGTGCGCGCTCTGCTGGCCGTGATCGACAAGGCCGTCATGGCCGAGCGTGTGACGATCCAGAGCTTCGACTGGCGCACGCTGGCGCGTGTCGGCCAGCTCGCGCCGTGCCTGCCGCGCGCCTACCTCACCAGCGCTCGCACGCTCAAGGACAGCCGCTGGACCGCTGGCCTCCTTGCTACGGATTTCGCCTCGGTGCCGGCGCTGGTGAAAGCTGCCGCAACCGGCAGCGGCAGCGGCGACAACCCGACGCCCATGATCTGGTCGCCCGCCTTCCAGGACCTGACGCCTGCGCGGATCAAGCAGGCACAGGCACTCGGCCTGCAAGTGCTGCCGTGGACGGTCGACCAGCGCGCCGACATGGAGCGGCTCATCGACTGGGGCGTGGATGGCCTCATCACCGACGACCCCGGCCTGCTGCGTGAGGTGTTGCAAAAGCGCGGCCTCGCGGTGCCGGCTGCCGGGCATCACCGCTCGGCTTGACGCAGCGGCCCGCTGAGCGCCGGGCCGGCCGAAGATTCACGCCCGCGCCGCTACACGTGGCGCGTCGCGCGGGTGCCACGTTCTCCCTGCAGTGGCTGCGTATCGGCCAGCTGGTGCAAGGCCTCGATGATGTGACAGTGTGCGTCGCTGCCATCGCAGCGGTTGCGCAGGCCTGCCAGGGTTTCTTCGAGCGCCCTCAACTCGGCCAGCCGTGCCCGCACATGGCCCAGGTGGTCGTCGAGCGCTTCACGCGCCGCGCGGCAATCGGCCTTGTTGCGCAGGTCAAGCGTCAGCAGCGTGCGCACCTCGGCCAATGACATGTCCATGGCTCGGCACAGGCGGATAAAACGCAGCTGATGCACATCGGCCACGCTGTAGAGCCGATAGCTGTTGTCGCCCCGGCTGCCCGGCGCGATCAGGCCCTCTTTTTCGTAATAGCGGATGTTGGCGACGCTAACGCCGCTTTGCCCGGCCGCCGCGCCAATGCGACAACCGCCCGGCTCGGTAACAGATTCGACATTCATCGCTTGACCTTGAAGTGACTTCAACGTTTCCAATCATGGCATTGAAGGAAAAATGATGTCTGCCCACTGCCACGACCATGATCACGAAGTGCCCCTCCACGAACGCCTGTCGCCCGTCGAGGCACGTCGCTATCGCGCCATCCTGTGGATTGCGCTGGTGGTCAACGGCGCCATGTTCTCGGTCGAAATCGCCGCCGGCTTTCGCTCGGGTTCGGTGTCGTTGCTGGCCGATGCGATCGACTTCTTCGGCGATGCCGCCAACTACGGCGTGACGCTGGCGGTGTTGTCTATGGGCCTCGCCTGGCGCGCCCGCGCTGCCACGCTCAAGGGGCTGAGTATGCTCGGCTTTGGCATCTTCGTCGCTGGGCGCACGGTCTGGTCGGCCGTGCAGGGCGTACCGCCCGAGGCGCTGACCATGGGGGTGATCGCGGTCTTGGCACTGGCCGTCAATGCGGGTGTCGCCGTCATGCTCTATGCCTTTCGTCAGGGCGATGCCAACATGCGCAGCGTCTGGCTGTGCTCGCGCAACGACGCCATCGGCAACGTGGCGGTGATGCTGGCCGCAGTTGGCGTGTTCGGTACCGGCAGCGCCTGGCCCGACTTGGCGGTGGCCGGCGCGATGGCGGTGCTGGCGATCACCAGTGGCTGGTCGGTGCTTCGTCATGCACGCAGCGAACTGCATGGTGTGGCGCCCGTGCGTTGAGTCATCGCCGTCGCGCGTGGTGCGGCGCGAGGTCTGCTTGGGCAGCACAAAGACCCTCTTGACCTACACACGTTGACAAGGTTCACACTGCCTGAACAACCCGAGATGCTCCATGAAAACCGCTGCCCGCGCGCCCACTCACCCACACGACCCGCACAGCCACCACCGCGCTCCCGGTGCTTCCCATGGGCGTGCCTTTGGCGACCATGAAGCAGCGTTGCCTGTCACAGGTGCGCAGGCTGGCAAGGGCGTCGAGTACACCTGTCCCATGCATCCCGAAGTGCGTCGAATGGGTCCTGGAAGCTGCCCGATCTGCGGTATGGCGCTGGAGCCGGTCGTTGTCACCGCGCTGACTGGCGAGAGTGCTGAACTGCGCGACATGCAGCGGCGTTCTGGGTCGGCCTGACGCTCTCGGTCCCGGTGTTCGTGCTGGACATGGGGGGACATCTGGCGGGCCTGCATCACCTGATCGGTCAGCAAACATCGAACTGGATCCAGCCAGTGCCGATCTACTTCGAGGCGGCGGCCGTCATCACGGTGCTGGTGCTGGTCGGGCAGGTGCTCGAACTGCGCGCGCGCGAAAAGACCTCGGGCGCAATCCGCGCACTGCTCGACCTGGCGCCCGAGACTGCCGTGCGCGTGAACGCCGCCGGCAACGACGAGACGGTCTCGCTCGACGCGGTTCAGGTTGGCAACTGGCTGCGCGTACGGCCTGGCGAAAAGGTGCCGGTCGATGGCGAGGTGAGCGAGGGCAAGGCAACGGTGGATGAGTCGATGGTCACTGGCGAGCCACTGCCAGTGGCCAAGTCGCCCGGCGCCAAGCTCACGGCGGGCACCCTCAGCCAGAGCGGTAGCGTGGTCATGCGCGCCGAAAAGGTCGGCGCCGACACGCTGCTGGCGCAGATCGTCCAGATGGTTGCAACCGCCCAGCGCAGCCGCGCGCCGATCCAGCGCACGGCCGACCCGGTAGCGGGCTTGTTCGTGCCAGCGGTGATTGGCGTTGCGCTGCTGGCCTTCGTCGCGTGGATGACCTGGGGGCCGAGCCCGGCATTCGCCTATGCGCTCATTGCGGCCGTGACGGTGCGGATCATTGCGTGCCCCTGCGCCTTGGGGCTGGCGACGCCGATGTCGATCATGGGCGGCGTCGGGCGCGGCGCACGGCTGGGCGCGCTGATTCGGGATGCGCAGGCGCTGGACCGCATGGAAAAGGTTAATACGGCGGTGGTCGACAAGACCGGCACGCTGACCGGGGGGCGCCCACAGGTGGTCCGGGTCGAGACGGCCGAAGGCTTCGATGCCGATGCCGTGCTACAGAAGCTGGCCAGCGTGGAGCGCGCCAGCGAACACCCATTGGCTGCCGCCATCGTGGCCGATGCCAAGAAGCGCCAACTCGCCCTGTCGCCCGTGACCGACTTTGATGAGTGTGATGAGCTAATTCGATGGCCTTGTGTTCAAGCTTGGTGATAGTCTTCTGGGCCCGTCAATGTCTTTGAACATTGGCGTGATCGGGAGCCTT
>CAJDTV010000016.1_pt1 | contig 46532 bp, 41 predicted proteins | sample 7389921 | NCBI WGS metagenome assembly CAJDTV01 (sample SAMEA7055654, study PRJEB34461) | soil metagenome | biome: terrestrial ecosystem; feature: Peninsula; material: soil | place: Antarctica | collected 2016 | reverse complement strand
GGTCACGCCGGTGGCGAACATGGCCAGCGTGCGGCGGAATTCGTCAGGCGAAAAGGAGGGCGCTTGCGCCTGGGCGGGAACGGTCACGGGCGAAGAGCGGAGAGCGAAGGACAAAGCAGAGAGCGGATGGAGCCATTTTGACCGATCGGCAGGGCGCGCCGCTGCGCGGGGTCTGACGGCGAATGCCGCTGGTCGGGTCAGGCGCCGGGGCCGGCACGTTCTTTCAGCACACGACCGGCAATGAAGTAAGCGACCACGGCGCCGGGAATCGCGCCGACGATGGCCGGGGCCAGTCCTGTCAAGCCCAAAAGCGAGCCCGCACACGCACCAACGAGGGCCCAGGAAAGCGTCGCACGCTTGCGGCGGCGCGCGTGCGACGGCGTATCGGCCAACACGCCGTTGCTGACGAGCCATGCCACCGCGATCATCCACAAAACAATAACGACGTCCATCGTGAAACCCCTGCATCCGAATCCTGCTTGCCAGCATAAGACCACGGCGCCGGTCCGTGTTGCCGGGCCGCTGGCCCGAGCCTACCCAAAGAACCAGTAGCAGACCGAAATGGCCGCCACCACGCCGGCCAGTTCGGCCAGCAGCGCGCAGGGCACGGCGTGGCGCGCACGCTGGATGTTGACGGCCCCGAAGTACACCGCCAGCACGTAGAAGGTGGTCTCGGTGCTGCCTTGCACAGTGGCTGCTGCCAGCGCGGCAAAACTGTCGACGCCGTGGGTCTTCATGGTCTCGATCAGCATGGCGCGCGCCGCGCTGCCGGAAAACGGCTTGACCAGTGCCGTCGGCAGTGCATCGACGAAGCGCGAATCCCAACCGCCGGTCGCGACCAGCCAGCGCACCGCGTCGAGCGCGACGTCGAGCGCACCCGAAGCGCGCAGCACGCCGACCGCGCACAGCATCGCCACTAAGTAAGGCAGCAGGCTCTTGGCGATGTCAAAGCCCTCCTTGGCGCCTTCGATGAAGCACTCGTAGACCTTGATTTTTTTCACCGCGCCGACCAGCAGGAAGGCCACGATGATCGCGAACAGCACCAGGTTGCCCAGCAGCGACGACAAGGAGGCGATGGCGCTCGCCGACAGCAGTCCCAGCAGCGCCATGAAGCCGCCCAGCAGCAATGCGCCGGGCAGCAGGTAGGCCAGCACGACCGGGTCCCACAGCCTGAGCCGCTGCACGGCAGCTACCGCCAGCAGGCCCGCCAGTGTCGAAGCACTGGTCGCCAGCAGGATCGGCAGGAACACCAGCGTCGGGTCGGACGCGCCCTGCTGCGCCCGGTACATGAAAATGGTGACCGGCAGCAGCGTGAGCGACGAGGCGTTCAACACCAGGAACAGGATCTGCGCGTTGCTGGCGCTGGTCGTGCTCGGGTTGAGCGACTGCAGCTCGCGCATTGCCTTCAGGCCAATCGGCGTTGCCGCATTGTCCAGCCCGAGCGCATTGGCGGCGAAGTTGAGCGTGATGAAGCCGAGCGCCGGGTGACCGGGCGGCACCTCGGGCATCAGACGGCGAAACAGCGGACCGAGCCCGCGAGCCAGCTTGTCGACCAGCCCGGCCGCCTGGGCGATGCGCAAAAACCCGAGCCACAGAGTTAGCGTGCCGAACAGCAGCAGCATGACGTCGACCGACAGCCGGGCCATGGCGAACAGGCTTTCGACCAGCGCGGCAAACACCGTCGGGTCGCCGCCGATCAGCCAGCGGCCCAGTGCCGCCAGCGCCGCCAGCACAAAAAACCCCAGCCACAAGCCGTTGAGCACGCTTTTTCCTCACCAAAGGGGGCCGATCATAGGGGTGCGCCCGTGGCTACGCCCTGCATTCATTACAGTGGCGCCTATGACGCCATGCCGATTTCTGACTGCCACCGTGCTGTTGGCGAGTGGGTGGCTGGGCGGTTGTGCGTCGCTGCCGACACCGTTGCCCGTGCCACCGACTCAGGCCTTCGTCGATGTTGCCGCGACCCCCCTGGCACGCATCGCGGCTGCCAGCACGCCGCCCGGCAAGGCGGCCCTCTCGGGCTTTCGCCTGCTGCCCGAAGCGCGCTTTGCCTTCGATGCGCGCGCCGCCCTGGCGCGCCGCGCGCTCAAGTCACTCGATGTGCAGTACTACGTGATCCAGCACGACCTGGCCGGGCGGCAATTTCTGGGCGAACTGCGCGACGCCGCCGCGCGTGGGGTGCGCGTAAGGCTGCTGGTGGACGACTTTCACACCGACCGCGTCGACGAATTGTTCAGCACGCTGGCTGCCTTCCCGAACGTCGAGGTCCGCCTGTTCAACCCGTTGCCGGTGCGCGGGAATTCGCTGGCCATCCGCTTGCTGCTTTCGCTGCCCGAGATCGGTCGCATCAACCACCGCATGCACAACAAGCTGTTCATTGCCGACAACACTTTTTCGGTTTCAGGCGGGCGCAACATCGCCGACGAATACTTCATGCGCAGCGACGCCGCCAACTTCATCGACCTCGATGTTCTGGCCAGCGGGCCGGTGGTGCGCGAGCAGTCGACGGTGTTCGACCTTTACTGGAACAGCGAACAGGTCTGGCCGATCGAGCGACTGTGGCGCCCCTGGCTTTCGCCCGAAGAGGCGCAAAGCCGCTTCGACGTGCTGGCCGACAGCCGCGCGCCGGGGCTACCGCCGGCAGAGCTTTCGATCCTCGGGCGTGGCGCCGTTTCGGAGCAGCTGGCCGCCGGCGACGTCGATCAGATCTGGGCGTCGGCGCAGGTTCTGGCCGATAGCCCGCGCAAGATCACCGGTGCCAGCGCCCAGGAGCGCTATGCCGGCAGCGTGACCGAGCGCACGTTGGCATTGATGACATCGGCCAATTTCAAAGTGCAGGCCGCTTCGCCGTATTTCATTCCCGGCAAGGACGGCATGGCGATGCTCAAGAGCGTCACCCGACGCGGCGTGACCGTCACGGTGCTGACCAATTCACTGGCCGCGAGCGACGAGCCGCTGGTCTATCTCGGCTATGCACGCTACCGCAACGACATGCTCAAGCTCGGCGTCGTGCTCTATGAGCTGAGCCCGGTCCTGGCGCGGCGCGCCGGTACATTCGGCGATTTTCGCGACTCAATTGGCCGCCTGCACGCCAAGACCGCGACGATCGACGAGCGCTGGGTGTTCGTCGGTTCGATGAACCTCGACAGCCGTTCGGCGCGCGTCAATACCGAAAATGGACTCATCATCGACAGCCCCGCACTGGCCGCCGACCTGGAAAAACTGGTCAACGTCGACAACTACCGCAGCGCCTACCAACTGCGTCTGGGTCCGCTCGGGCGCATTGAGTGGGTCGCGCATGACGCCACTGGCAAGCCGGTCATTTCGCGCGACGAGCCCGACACCAACTGGTTCATCGAGATCAAGAACTGGCTGATGGCACCGCTGGCCGATGAGGCGCTGCTGTAGCGACAAATCGGCTACACCGAGCCGTAAAACCCGAAATCCATCTGCGGGCGCTGCCCGCTGATAAGTTCGGCCATCGCCTTGCCCGATCCGGCGCCGTGCGTCCAGCCGAGCGTGCCGTGGCCGGCGTTGACCCACAGCCTGTCGATCGGGGTGCGGCCGATGTAGGGGATGTTGGTCGGTGTCGCCGGTCGCAGACCGGTCCAGAAATTGGGCTGGCCGCCCTGCGCTTTTGTCCGCGTGTCGCACACGCCCGGCAGCACGGTCTCGATGCGCTCGGCCAGCATGCGACAGCGCGCCCGCGCCAATGGCGTGCCGAGCGAATGATCGTAGCCGTTCAGCTCGATGGTGCCTGCCACGCGCAAGGTGTTACCGAGCCGGCTCATGGCGCATTTCACCTCGTCGTCGATGGTGCTGACGAACGGCGCGGCCTCGGGACGCAGCAGGGCGAAGGTCGCGCTGTAGCCCTTGCCGGGGTAGATCGGCAAATCGACGCCCACCGTGCGCAGCAGTGGCGCGCTGTACGAGCCACAGGCGACCACCACGGCGTCGGCCTTGAGTCCGCGGCAATTTCGGCCGCTTACGCCCGTGGGGCGGGTGCTGACGGCGATCGATCCAATAGCATTTCCAGCGACGTTGAGGCCGGTCGCGACGTGGCCAAACAGCATCTGGGCGCCGCGCCGGGCGCAGTGTTCGGCCAGTTGCTCAGTGAATGCGCGGGCGTCGCCCGACTCATCGCTCGCGGTGTAGGTGCCGCCGACGATGTGCGGCCCGAAGGCGGTAAACGCCGGTTCGATGGCCAGCAACTCATCTCGGCTGACCACGCGCCGCTGGACGCCGTACTGGCGCATCAGCTCGGCGGCCTGCGCCGCGCCGTCCAGCGATTTCTGGTCGGTGAAGTAGTGGGCGATGCCGCGCTCCAGCCGGTCGTATTCAATGCCGGTCGCCGCCACCACTTCCCTCAAGGCAGCGTGGCTGTAGGCGCCCAGCGCGACGATCTGCGCCACGTTGCGCGCAAAGGCACGGTCGTTGCACTGCGCCAGGAACATCAGCGCCCAGCGCCATTGCCGCCAGTCGAGCCGGGGCTTGAACAGCAGCGGTGCGTCGTCGCGCAACATCCACTTGAGTACCTTCAGCGGCGCGCCCTTGTAGGCCCACGGCTCGCAATAGCTGACCGAAATTTGTGCCGCATTGGCAAAACTGGTTTCCCGCGCCGCCCCCGGCTGGCGATCGACCAGCGTGACCTCGTGGCCGTGTTCGAGCAAATACCAGGCGGTACTGACGCCGATGATGCCGGCGCCCAGAACAATGACTTTCATGCGGATGCTTTCATGCGCGAGCGGGTCGCGCTGGATCGGCGCAACCGTTGAGGACTCGGGCTAGAGTGTGGCCCAGCCCCACACTTTTTCGAATCGGACCGCCATGAACCTGCGCCGTCGTGATTTCAACCGTGCCGCTCTGTGGCTTGCGCTCATTGGCTGGGCTGGCGCCCCGGCCACGCGGGTGCGCGCCGGTCCGGCGGCGTCGCGCTGGAAAACCAATCCCTTCGCACTCGGCGTCGCCAGCGGTCAGCCGCGCAGCGACAGCGTGGTGCTGTGGACGCGCTTGATGCCACAGTTCGCAGACGAGTCGGCCGCCAGCGCTGATGCAGGCTACCCGGTGCGCTACGAAATTTATGGCGATGCGGCCTTGCGCCGGCCACTGCAGCAAGGCGAAGCCATGGCGTGGCCGTCGCGCGCGCACAGCGTGCACGTACCGCTGCGTGGGCTGGCGCCGCAACGCGACTACTGGTATCGGTTTACCTGCGGCGACGCGGTGAGTGCGGTCGGCCACACGCGTACCGCGCCGGCACCCGAGTCCGCCGTGACGCGGCTGCGGCTGGCGCTCGCCGCGTGCCAGCATTACGAGCAAGGCTTCTACATCGCCCACCGCGAGATCGCGCGCCGCGAACTGGACTTCGTGCTGTTCGTCGGCGACTACATCTACGAGGGCAGCAGCCCCGAATTCACAGTGCGCAAGCACGCCACGCCGACGCCGCACACGCTGGAAGGCTACCGCGCACGCCACGCACTCTACAAAACCGATCCCGACCTGCAGGCCGCCCACGCCGCGCATCCGTGGATCCTGACCTGGGACGACCATGAGGTGGTCAACGACTACGCCGACGATCGCGGCCCGAACGAATGGGATGCCGCGCGCTTCCTGCGCCGCCGCGCCGCCGCCTATCGCGCTTACTTCGAGCACATGCCGCTGGCCGTGCCGCCGCAGGGTGCTTCGATGCGAATCCACGACCAGTTCCGCTGGGGCCGGCTGGCCGAGCTGTGGACGCTCGACTGCCGCCAGCACCGCAGCCACCACGCCTGCGCCGAGGCCGAGCCGGCGCCCGACCACGGGCGCATCGTCACCGGCTGCGCCGAACTCGCCGACCCGGCGCGCAGCATGCTCGGCGCCGAGCAGGAGCGCTGGCTGGCGCCCGGACTCGCGGCCTCAGGCGCGCGCTGGAATCTGCTCGCCCAATCGACGCAGATGAACCGTGCGACTCTGGTGACGCCCGAGGGCCGCGCCACGTGGACCGACGGCTGGGACGGCTATCCGTTGGCGCGCCAGCGACTGCTGCAGGGCGCCGCCGACGCCAGCGTGGCGAACCTGGTGGTGCTGGGCGGCGACGTGCATCGGCATCTGGCGGGCAATCTGCGGCTGCGGCCGGGCGACGATGCCTCGCCGGTGATGGCGAGCGAATTTGTCGGCGGCTCTGTGACCTCGCGCGGCGCCGGCCAGGGCGCGCTGGACCGCATGCGCGGCGACAACCCTGACATCCTGCATGCCCGGGGCGACCAACGCGGCTACGCGCTGCTTGACCTCACGCCCGAGGTGCTGCACTGCGAATTTCGCGCCACGCCGCACCCGGCGCTGGCCGCTGCCTCGCTTGATCGGCAGGCGGCTTTTGTCGTCGAGGCCGGTCGCGCTGGCGTGCAGCCAGCATGAGGGGCCCGAGGTATCGGATGCCGCGGCGGGTTGCAGAACCAGATCGAAGGAGGGCGAAGGTCGAAACTGCGCCACGATGCGCGCGTTTTATATTGAGCTTAAATGCGCCTGTAACGCATGTCAGTCGGACGCAAGACGCTATCTATTTGGCAGCACAATCCGCCGCACGCCGCCGGCACGCCCCTGATCGTGGTTGCCGGAGACAAGCCGCACCGGCGCTGGCCAGCACCAACAGATCGGAGCCGCGCGTGAGCGCAAGTAGCCGGTCCGGCGCAGGTCAAGTTATCGGGGGCTTCGTGTCTTGGCGGCTTCTGCGCGTGAAGACCCTTCCTTCTTCGACGCGCAGGAGTCGGCCTTCGCGGTGACGGCCGCGACCACAGCGGCGTCGGTTGCCGCGTTCGCGAGCCGATTCGCCGCCGCAGTCGTTGCCTACCACGCCACCGTCACGACCAGCCCTTGAATGCGGGCGTCGACCGGGCCGCGCCCAAAGCGCCGCGCGATCTCTTCGGCGGCGGCGTCAGTGACTTCGGCCAGTCGGGCCGGCGCGCGCGCCTCGATTTCGCTTCGAAGCGGCGTGCCCTGGCACAGCGCGATGGCGGGCACGCGAGGCGATTCGGCCTTGCTGCGCGCGGCAAGAGTGTGAAAGGTGGGGGCGCCCTCAAAGCCACCGAGAGCGAGGTCTCGGGCGATGACTTTTTCGTCGTAGTAACCGTGCGGCGTCCGCGACATGAATTGGGGTGGGTCGTCCGGAAAAAGGCCAGCCAGCACCTGTTCAATGCAATGCGTCAATTCATTGCGCTCGATCTGATCCCAGACGTTGAAGATGAAGGTGCCACCGGGCCGGAGCACACGCCGCGCTTCCGCGAACGCCGCCGCTTTGTCCGGAAAGAACATCACGCCAAACTGGCAGGCCACTGCGTCGAACGATTCGTCAGGAAAGGGCAGCGCCATCGCATCGGCCTGCTGCCAGGTGACGGGGCGCGAGGTGCCCACCGACGCGGCCTGGTCAAGCATCGCCCGATTCAGGTCGGTCGCGACGATCGGGACGATAGCAGGCAGCTTCGCTGCCAGACGGCGGGTGACCACGCCCGTGCCTGCGGCGAGTTCAAGCACATTGGAAGGCTTGAGCAACACGACACGATCCGCCAGATCGTCCGCGTACGACGCGAAGATCAGCGGCACCAGAAATTGGTTGTAGAGCTGTGGGATCGATCCCGAGAAGCCGTGATCGGAAGTCGGCGCTTTCATGAGCGTTGGCTCCGGCGGGTTGGGTGTGCTACATCGGCCATGTATTCCAAGTCAGGGTTTGCCGCGCGGCTTGGCGGCCTTCGCGCGCGCCGGCTTCGGCTTGGGTGATTCGGGCGCTCCGGGTCCCTGCATGGCCGCTGCTGCGGCGCCGGCGTCGGTTGCCGCCAGTGGTGTCGCATGAATTTGCGCGCTCGCACCACGCAGCCCCGCGGCGGCTGCAGCGCCTGCGCGCAGCGGATTGAGTGGCAAGTCCCGCGCCTTGCCGCCTTCGACGGCGCGGGTCGAAGCCGAGTGCGCGCTGCGGCCGCCGTCGACCAGGCTGTCCTGCTCGATGCTTGGGCGCTGGGCGGTGAAGTCGGCGCCCTCCGCTGGGGCGGCGGCAACGCTGCTCATGCGCCGAATGTGCTCGATCGGCGCGGCGCCAGCATCCAGCGGCGGATCGAGAGCACTCGCGGTCTGGACCGCCAGCGCCTTGGCGCCGGCCGGGTCATCGGTGTCGATGGTGATGCGCATGATGGTCCTTGGGGAATGGGGTCGGGGGGTCGGGGGGCCGGCTTCGCGGTCGGATGCGGTCGCACTACAGATTCATGATCGCGTAGCGCCCCTCGATGTTGATCGCACTGGCCGTCAGGTTCCGGATCGTGATCCAGTAGGTGATGTCGGTGCTCGAGGCGCGTTCGACGCCAATGTCCCATTCGACCTGTGGCGCCCCGCTCACGGGCGTGGACGAGACCACGGTCCAGACCACCTGCCAGGCTTGCGGCCAGCCGAAAGTGAACCAGCGCTTAGCGCCGTGGGCCGGCAGCGAGCCCGTGAATTGGGTTCCGACAACCATGGTGTTTCTCCTTTGTTCTCAGTCCGCGGCCAGCACCGCGTAGCGCGCTTCGATGTCGCAGTCCGAATCCGTCAGGTTCGTGATCGAGATCCAGTAAGTGATCGCACCCGAGGTTGCGCGCTCGACCTGCACTCGCCAGGTAATTTGCGGCGCTCCGCTGCGCACCGTGGTCGGCACTACGGTCCACACCACCTGCCAGCAGGCTGGCCAGTTGAATGTGAACCACCGGTGCGTGCTGTGCGCCGCCACCCGGCCGCGGAACTGAACGCCCACCCAGGGGCCGATCCGCATCCGGTGGCCGCAGAAGATTTCCTGGATGCCAGTGCGGGTGTCGGTCCAGAACGGCAGGAAGCCGCGCGTGCTGCCCGCCAAGCCGAAGTAATCACCGATGAACGTGGTGTTCGGGTCGCCGTGCGAGAACGGCGCGTCGACTTCCGGGTTCCAGGCCCCGCTGGTGACCGTTTCACGCGCCGCAAAAGTCGCGCCGCCATCGGTCGATGTGGCCAGGATCACGTGGATCAGGCGTGGGCCGCCGGCCCATTTCGGCCCGAACTCGTAGAACGCGCAGCCGATTTCGCCGCCGGGCCGGCTCGCCAGTTGCGGGTGAAAGTCCTGCTGATCGGGGCCGGAGGCGTGGAACCACGGCAAAAGCGCTTGGCCCGAGGCGGCGCCGAGCCAGGTCGCGCCGCCATCGGTCGAGCGGCGGCAGTAGGTGCGCGCAAGGCCGTCGCGGTAGTCGGCCCAGGCGACCAGCAAGCTGCGGCCGGCGCCGGCACAAGCGCTGGGCAGCGTCAGCACGCGGAACTTGCCGCCCGGCAATCTGGGGAACGAGCCGCCGCCGGTGCCCAGGCCGGCCGAAAGCGTGGTCAGGCCACTGGCGACGGCTTGCGGCGTTGAGAAGCTGTGGCCGCCGTCGGTCGAGCGCACGAAATTGATCGTACCGCCGGTAATCCAGAAGATGTTGACGGCGCCGTCGTCGCCCACTGCGATGCTGGGTGAAAACGAACCGGAGGCGAGCGAGGCGCCGACCGGTTGGGTGCCGGCGCCGGTCCAGCTTGCGCCGCGATCGACGGTGCGCGCGAACGCAAGCTGCGAGCCGTTGTCCCAGGCGATATAGACGCGGCCGAAGAATCGGCTGCGGGAATTGCGGTCGCTTGCCACCCACTGCTTGTCGTCCACGCCGATGGTGTTCGGGTGAATGAAATTGGGCGCACTCCAGGTGCGGCCGCCGTCGGTCGATTTGTAGACCGCGATGCCGAGGGTTTCGAGCGGGCTGCCCGGGCCCGGAAACGGCAGCGCGATCAGGTAGCAGCCGCCGGCGTCGTCCCAGGCGACGACCGGGTCGGAAATGCCAGCCCAGCGCTTGTTCGGATCGGGGTCGGACAGCAGCGCCAGCGGCGCAGCCTCGGTCCACGATTCGCCGCCGTCGAAGCTGGCATATGCGGCGAGCGTGAAGTCGTAGGTCGAGGGATTGATGAAGCGCTTGGACGCGCCGACGATGTTCTGCGGATTGCGCGGATCGGACTCGAGCTCCGATTCGCTGCGCGCGTTGGCCGGGCTGGGGCTGAAGCTGACTTGGGTGTTGCACCACATGGGCGGTCCCTCGCGTTTGGTCGGTGCTTCAGGGCGCCGCGCCGGCGGTATCGAGCCGTCGCCGTTCACGCCGCGCCAGCGCCGCTGCCAGCACGGCGGCAACGCCGAAAAGCGTGCCGACGACCCAGCGCTCGGCGCTGCCGTCGCCACCGTCTGGGGACGCTTGGAACAGCATTTCGATCCACTGAGGCTCTATCAGCGTGAGCGCAAACAGCGCAGCGCTGGCCAGTGCCGTGGCGATTTCAAGGCGATAGAGCCAAACACGAAACGGTTGCACTGCGCACCCCAGTGAATGCTGTGCGAGCATATTAGTGCCGGCGCGGTCGTTCAGCAATACGGCAGACGGCGTACATCACTGGTGGCTCTTGCTGGCCGAGTGCATCGGGGGATCGCATGCGCGGTTAACTGTTCTTGGCCGAGCTGGGTGCGGCGTAGCGCGGCATGTCGTGCGGGGCTTCTTCCATGGCCGGATCGGACAGAGCGAACTGGCGCTGCAGGACGTGGATGCGCAGCGTGGTGGCCACTGCAAAAGACGGGCCGGCAGACGGCCTTGCCCCCGGTGTCTGCAGCGGTGGTGGCACTGGCAATGCAGAGTTGCTCCATGCGATCACGAACCCTTCAGAGGCGATGGCACTTGACGGGATTCTGCAGTCCTTAGGCTAGACGGCCTGTAACGCCCACCAATCAAGCGAAAGCAGCTATCTATTTAGCAGCCCTATCCGCCGCGCGGCGGCGGGCGACCTCAATCAGCAGGTCAGGCCGGAAACCCTCCTGCTCGCCCTTGAGGGCGTAGCCCAGCGGGTTGGCCACGACCCGGCAGCCGTCCCTCACATAGTCGAAGGCGCGGTGCAAGTGGCCGTGCAGCCAGAGATCGGCGTGCACCAGCAGGTCGTCCAGCGAATTGCAAAAACCGGCGGTGCCGGGCGCCAGACCGTAGCGCGGATCGGCGCTGGCCAGACTCGGCGCAAAGTGCGTGATGGCAACGGTGGCGCCGTCGAACGGCTCGGCGAGGGCGTGGCGCAACCAGTCTTGACAGATCAGTGAGTGCTCTCTCATGTGCTCGCCAAGAAAGGGGACTCCGGCGCGTTGTGTGGCCGTCTTCTTCAAGTAGAAGTTGGCCGCCCGTATCGCCTTGCCGCGCTTTTCGAACCGTGCAGCGAGGTCGTCACTTGGCGCCACCAGCGCGTCGAAATCGCTCCACAGCGTGGTGCCGATAAAGCGCACACCGTGCATCGCAACCGTTTCGCGCTCCAGCCAGATCATGTCGAGCGCCTCGCAAGTCGCGCGCAGCCGCGCATGGAGTGCATCGAAATCGCCGCCGTCGTATTCGTGATTGCCTGGAACGAAGAGCACGGGCGTCGGCCAGCCGTGTCGCGGCGAAAAGCGCGTGAGGCCGAAGTCGTCCTGCGTCAGCAGCGAGCCGGTCTGGTAGGAGCCAATGTCGCCGGCCAGCACCAGCAGATCGGCGCCCGGGTGCGGCGTTACCTCGAAGCGCGGATGCACTTCCAAGTGCAGATCGGAGAGCAATTGCAGCTTCATGCAGGCGTCAATCCGGGGTGCGCGGCGCAGTTGCGTCCGGTCGTCGATGTGGGCCAGCAAGCCGGTGATGCGGTGCTTGCATCACCGAGGCCTGCAAATATCAGGGAAAACCCTTATGATCGACCGATTGTTACTTCGGCGCCGTTCTCGAAGCGGCTCAGTTCCCATGTTGCGTTTGATCTCCAGCATTGTCAGTATTTTCCGTCTTCGCGCTGTTTCGGATGCGCCACAGGCCGAAGCCGCCGTTGACGCGACGGCGCACCACTTCCGTCTGGCCGCTCAGGGCTGGATGCCGCGCACCGCAGCCAACCCGGCGAGCGCGCTGCTGGAAAGTGCTGACGCCAGCGCCGGCAAGGATGCGCAGCACGCGCACGACCTGCGCATGGCTGCAGACGCCTGGTTGCGGGTGGTTCGCTAAACCGGCTCAGTCCTCGGTTACCGCGGCCACGCGCCGCAGCGCGTCGCGCAGCCAGCCGTGCGCTGGAATGTGTTGCGCCCTGCGCGGCCAGATGGCGTCGACATGGAACGGCGCTTGTTCGAACGGAAGTTCACGCAGCACCAGTTGATCCGCGATGCCCGTCATGTTGACGAAATGACGCGGCAGCACGGTGAGCAGGTCGGAGTTGGCGACCACGCCGCCGGCGGTAAAAAACTGGTTCACGGTCACCACGATGCGCCGTTCCCGTCCGAGTGCGGACAGCGTTTCATCGACAAAACCGTATGGTCGGCCCGAAAAACTCACCAGCAGGTGGCGTGCCGCGCAATAGGCGTCGAGGGTGAGCGGTTGCTGGCGCGCCAGCGGGTGGCCGCGCCGCATCACGCATACATAGTGGCCGACGTAGAGCCGCCGCGTCTCAAACGGTCGCGCCGCGTCGGACTGGCGCCGTGCCGTCAGACTGGCCAACACGGCCGGAAAATAGCCGATCGCCATGTCGGCATCACCCGCTTCGAGCAGCTGTCTCGGGTCGCGGGTGGCCAGCGGCAGTACCCGCAGCGAAAGGCCCGGTGCCTCGTCTTCGATGATCCGCACCAGCATTGGAACCAGTTCGGCTGCCGTGGCGTCGGCCATGGCCAGTACCAGCGTGGCCTGCGCGCTGGCGGCATCGAAGGCGCTGGGCGCCAGAGTGTCCTGCAGCTGCTGCAGCGCCTCGCGCACAGTCGGCCATAGTGCCAGCGCGCGCGGTGTCGCCTCGACTCCGCCCTTGGCGCGATGCACCAGTTCGTCGCCCAGCACGTCGCGCAATCGGCGTAGCGCGTTGCTGACGGCCGGCTGCGTCAGCGACAGGTTGCGCGCTGCCCGGGTCAGGCTGCGCTCGGCCATGACTTCGTCGAACACCCGCAGCAGGTTCAGGTCCAGGGTGCGGAAGTTGATGGATATCACAAGTATGAATGATAGCCATCATTAATATAAAGTGGCCAGATACAAGGGAAAACCCTAATATCACTCCATCGGCTTACGCCAATGACCTTCAGGAGAGTCACCATGACCACCCACGCAGTTCACGCTCATCAACAACCCACGTTCGGCTGCGACGGCGATTTCGGCGCCACCCTTTACAGCCTGTGGGCCGCTCTGGCTACCGCATGGCGTAACGCCGCCGAACGCCGCGCCGCGGCCCGCTCCGATGCCCAGTACTTTGCCTATGCGCAGTTCGACCCGCGCATTCAAGCCGATCTGCAGGCGGCTCGCGGACGCGAGGAAATGGAGCAGGAAATGGAGCAGGATGCGCTCGACGCCGCGGCCATCAATCCGGTCGAAATCGCGCGCAAGCTGCCTGGCGCAGCGCCTATGAGCAGCTACGACGCCACGCGCGGCGTTCGTCTGGCGCACTAAGGCGCGCAGACGCCTCGCCGGGCGCTGCCATGCGCCCAGTGCCCGGCCCAGCAAAAAGGCCACCCGCGCGGGTGGCCTTTTTGCATGGGGGAACGGGCGGTTCGCGCGCTACTCAGGCGGCCAGTCGTTGTGCGATGGCAGCCTTGGTTGCCGGTAACTCGCGCGGCAGGCGCAGCGCCAGTTTCTCGAACAACTCGTCATGCAGCTTCAACTCGGCTTCCCACGCGGCCTTGTCGATGCTGGTGACGGTCTTGAACTGTTCGGCGCTGAAGCTCAATCCGCTCCAGTTGAGGTCTTCGTAGCGCGGGCTCAATCCGAACAGGTGCTCGACGGCCCCGCCCTTGCCCTCGACGCGATCGATCATCCACTTGAGCACCCGCATGTTTTCGCCGTAGCCGGGCCAGACGAACTTGCCGTCGGCGCCCTTGCGGAACCAGTTGGTGGTGTAGATCTTCGGCAGCGTGGCGCCGGCGGCTTGCAGCTTCTTGCCCAGGTCGAGCCAGTGCTGGAAGTAGTCGCTCATGTTGTAGCCGATGAAGGGCAGCATCGCGAACGGATCGCGCCGCACCACGCCCGCTTTGCCAGTCGCGGCGGCGGTGGTCTCGGAGCCCATGGTGGCCGCCATGTAGACGCCTTCAACCCAGTTGCGCGCCTCGGTCACCAGTGGCACGGTGGTTGAGCGCCGGCCACCGAAGATGAAGACGTCGATCACCACGCCCTTGGGGTCGTCCCAGGCCGGATCGAGCGCTGGGTTGTTGGTGGCCGCAACGGTAAAACGCGCATTCGGGTGCGCGGCCGCGCGCGGCTTGCCGCCCACGGCGTTTTCCTGCGCAATCGCTGGCGTCCAGTCCCGCCCTTGCCAGTCGATCAGGTGCGCGGGCAGGCTGCCGCTGTCCTTTTCCATGCCCTCCCACCAGACGTCGCCGTCGTCGGTCAGTGCCACGTTGGTAAAGATGACGTCGCGGCCCAGGCTGGTCATGCAGTTCGGGTTGGTGTGAAAGTTCGTGCCCGGCGCCACGCCGAAGTAGCCGGCCTCGGGGTTGATGGCGCGCAACGAGCCGTCAGGCTGTGGCTTGATCCAGGCAATGTCGTCGCCGATGGTCGTGACCTTCCAGCCCTCAAAGCCCTTGGGCGGCACCAGCATCGAGAAGTTGGTCTTGCCGCAGGCGCTCGGGAAGGCGGCGGCCACGTGGTATTTCTTGCCGTCGGGCTTGGTCACGCCCAGCACCAGCATGTGCTCGGCCAACCAGCCTTGGTCTCGGCCCATGTTGGACGCAATGCGCAGCGCAAAGCACTTCTTGCCCAGCAGGGCATTGCCGCCGTAGCCCGAGCCGTAGCTCCAGATCTCGCGCGTCTCAGGATAATGCACGATGTATTTGGTCTTGTTGCACGGCCATTTCACATCCTTTTGGCCGGTCTGGAGCGGCGCGCCGACCGTGTGCATGCATGGAACGAATTCGCCGTCCACGCCCAGCACGTCGCACACGGCGCGGCCCATGCGCGTCATGATTTTCATGTTCACCGCCACATACGGACTGTCTGACAGCTCGATGCCGATGTGCGCAATGGGTGAACCCAGCGGCCCCATCGAGAACGGCACCACATACATCGTGCGGCCCTGCATGCAGCCCTCGAACAGTGGGCGCAGGGTGCTGCGCATCTCGGCCGGCGCCATCCAGTTGTTGGTCGGGCCGGCATTCTCCTGCTTCTCGCTGCAAATGAAGGTGCGGCCTTCGACCCGTGCGACGTCGTTGGGGTCGGAGCAGGCGAGATAGGAGTTGGGGCGCTTGACCGGGTTCAGCCGGGTGAAAGTGCCGGCGTCGACCAGCTGCTGGCACAGGCGATCGTATTCCTCGGTGCTGCCATCGCACCAGTGGATGGTGTCAGGCTTGCACAAGGCAGCCATCTCGGCCACCCAGGCGATCAGCTTCGCGTTTTTGACGTATGAGGGCGCGGCGATGCCGAGGCCCTGCATGACCGGTGCGTTCATGAAAACTCTCCCAAGTTGAAAATCGTCTTTTTGAACGGGGCTCGACCGCAGCGGCACGCAGAGGTCCGTTGGAGAAAACGTTTTTGCCTGACGCAGGTGAGTCGACGCACAGGGAGGCGAGCGGTGCAACCGGCTTGCGTCACGCTGGCGCCCAACCCGGCGCCACGAGCGCTGGTCAGGCCATGTAGACCGCGATGCTGGCCAGTAGCAGCATCAGCACGCCACCAGCAAGGGGAATCAGGAACGGGATGTAAGGAACGACCGATTCGACGGTGTCCTGTTCAACGGCCGCGACGTGCGCCGGGTCGATGGGAGTGGGGCTTGACATGTTGTACCTCTGCTACAAATGGGGCGTAACCAATATTTTACAGGTTCAGGTCTGGCGCCGCCCCGACAGCCTTCGGTTGCTCACGGGAATCCTGTTCGGCTTCGAAGCCGGCGGCGCGCAACGCGGCCAGCACGGCGGCCAGATGTTCGCGCCCGCGGGTCTGCAGCACCAGCTCGATCTCGACGTTCTGGGCCGCCAGCAGCGTGAAGGCGCGCTGGTGATGCACCTCGTCGATGTTAGCGCCCGCTTGCGCTACGGTGGCCGTGATACGGGCTAGCGAGCCCGGAATGTCGCGCACGCTGACGCGCAGCCGAGCGAGCCGCCCGGCGCGCACCATGCCACGCTCGATGATCGCCGCCAGCAGCAGCGGATCGATGTTGCCGCCCGACAGCACCAGCCCAACGCGCTTGCCCTTGAAGCGCCCCGGATGGCGCAGCAGTGCGGCCAGCCCCGCCGCGCCGGCGCCTTCGACCAGCGTTTTCTCGATTTCGAGCAGCATCAGCACGGCTTGCTCGATGTCGCCTTCGTCGACCAGCAGCAGGTCGGCGACCCGGGCGGCAATGATTTCGCGGGTCAGCACCCCCGGGGTGCCTACCGCGATGCCTTCGGCGATGGTGTTGGTGCCACAGGGGTGCTGGGTGCCCTTGATGGCGTTGAACATGGTCGGAAAACGCACCGTCTGCACGCCGATGATTTCAATGCCCGGCTTGCGCGCGTACGCCGCCACCGCCATGCCGGCGATCAGGCCGCCGCCGCCGACCGACACCACGAGCGTGTCCAGGGCGGGCACCGCATCGAGCATTTCGAGGGCCACCGTGCCCTGGCCGGAAATGATGGCGGCGTCGTCGTAGGGGTGCACGAAAGCGAGGCCTTCGGCCTGCGCCAGCTCCAGCGCGTGCAACCGCGCTGCATCGAGCGAGTCGCCGTGCAGCACCACCTGGGCGCCAAAGCCGCGCGTACGCTCGATCTTGACGCCGGGCGTGAAGCGCGGCATCACGATCACAGCGCGCAGGCCGAGCCGCTGCGCGTGATAGGCAACACCCTGCGCATGATTGCCGGCCGACATGGCGATCACGCCCCGTATCGGTTTGCCGTCTTCGCCGTTGGCCACCAGGTCCATCAGCTTATTGCAGGCGCCGCGCTCCTTGAAGGAGGCGGTGAACTGCAGATTCTCGAATTTGAGGAACACCTGCGCGCCGACGATATCGGACAAGGTGCGCGATTCGACGCACGGCGTCTCCAGCACTTGCCCACGCAAGCGGGCGGCGGCGAGCTCAATGTCTTCGATGGCGATCATGACTTTCATTGTGGGCGCACTCAAACTCAGGGTTTTTACTATTCCCTTATCGCCCACAAGCTCAAACTCTGCGCTATGGTCTCTTTCACTTTTCTTTAGTTGGAGGTGGCGCGATGGTCAAGCGTGCCGGTGTCGATGTAGTGGCTGCCGCCGTGCGCGGGCAGGCTCTGCCGTCGCCCGGGCTCAAGGAGGCGCCGGTGCTCGAACTCATGTGTTCGCACTTCGTGCTGACGCTGGCCGCCAAGCAGGGCCCGCGCTTCAACGTGCGGCGCGACTTCAATGGCCTGCTGTCGCTGACCGGGCGCCATCTGGTGTGGCCGTTGCCGGTGCTGCAGCGCCTGCAGGAATTTTTGGGCCGGCGCTGCGCCGGCAACGAGGTGTGGAAAGGCGTCGAGCATCTCGAGGCCCGCACGCTGCTGGCACGCTATGGCGAATGGCGTGGCCCCTATGAAGAAGGCACCTTGTTCTTCTACCTCGACGAATACGCCAAAGACCAGCCCAAGGATCTGTTGTCGGTGCTGACCGCCACGCGCGACTGGCTCACACATGCGCTGCGCAAGCAATCCACCCTGGTCGAGAAGAACATCGATGCCCTGGCGGGCCTGTTGCAGCTCAACAAGGCCGAGCGCGCGTTGCTCCTCTATGGCACGCTGGCGCGCTACCAGCGCGACCTGCGCTCGCTGCTGGTCGAGTTCAAGGTCAACAACGCGCCCGAGGCCTATGCCGCCATTGCCGAAGTCGCCGGCGTCAGCGCGAGCGAGGTGGGCGAAGCGCTGCGCGCGGGCTCGCGCCTGGAGCGCATCGGGCTGGTCGAAAACCTGATCTCCGAGCACAACATCACCGACCTGGCCGACCTGATGAAGGTCAGCGAGAAACTGCCGCCGGTGTTGATGCGCGAATACCGCGACCACAACGAACTGATGGCGGTATTCACCCGCCCGTCGACCAAGAGCGCACTCACGCTGCACGATTTTTCGTTTGTCGAGGACGACGCGAAGATGCTGGCGACGCTGCTGCACGCCGCCGTCGAGCGCAAGGAGCCCGGCGTCAATGTGCTGCTGTACGGGCCGCCCGGCACCGGCAAGACCGAGCTGGCCAAGGTGGTGGCGCAGGCGGCGGGGCTGGAGCTGTTCGAGGTCGAATACGCCGACCGCGACGGCAACTCGCTCTCCGGGCGCGACCGCTATCGCTCGCTGCAGATCGCTCAGGTTTTCCTCAAGGGCAGCGCGCAGGCCGCGCTGCTGTTCGATGAGGTGGAAGATGTGTTTCCGCCCATTTCGAGCGAAGCCGCGCAGTTCATGGCGCGCGCCGAGCAAGTGTCGGCGCCGCCGGCCAGCAGCAGCGTCAGCGGCAAGGCGTGGGTCAACCAGATTCTCGAATCGAACGCGGTGCCCACGTTATGGGTCACCAATCGCATCGAGCAGATCGACCCGGCCTTCCGGCGCCGCTTTGCCTATCATCTGGAGCTGAAGTCACCGCCGCCCGGCGCGCGCGAGCAACTGATCAGGAAGACGCTCGAAGGCGTTACGGTGTCGGAGGCGTTCACCGCCAAACTGGCCGAGCGCAAGGGGCTGACGCCGGCGCAAATCCGTACCGCGGTACGCTTTGCCGGCCTCGCCAAGACCGATGAGGCGTCGGTCGAAGCACTGATCGAGCGCCAGCTCAAGAATGCCGACCTGGCCCTGGGCACGCTCGATACCGGCGCCGGCGCGCGCCGCAGCGTCACCACCTGGGACCTGGACCTGCTCAACGTCGAGACGCGTTTCGAGATTCCGCGCATCGTCGAGGCACTCAAGGTGCGCGGCCACGGCACGCTGTGTTTCTATGGCGCACCGGGCACCGGCAAGACGGCCCTGGGCGAGCACATTGCGCAGGCCGTCGGCCGGCCCCTGATCGTCAAGCAGGCCAGCGACCTGATGAGCAAATACGTCGGCGAGACCGAGCAGAACATGGCCGCCATGTTCAGGGAAGCCGAGGCCGAAAAAGCGGTGCTGCTGCTCGACGAGGCCGACAGCTTCCTGCAGGACCGGCGCGGCGCGCAGCGCACCTACGAGGTCACCGAAGTCAATGAAATGCTGCAGGGAATGGAGCGCTTCGACGGCATCTTCATCTGCACCACCAACCTGCTAGAGCGCATCGATCAGGCCGCGCTGCGCCGCTTCACCTTCAAGATCAAGTTCCTGCCGCTCACCGGCGCGCAGCGCGAGCGCATGTTCGTGACCGAAGCGCTGGCCGGCGATGCGGCGCTGCTGACGGGCGACATGCGTGCCCGGATGGCGAAGTTGACGCAGCTGTGCCCCGGCGACTTCGCCGCGGTGAAGCGTCAGACCGACATCCTGGCCGTCGAGTTCTCAGCCAGCGAGTTTCTCGACCAGCTCGAAGCCGAACACCGCATCAAGCCCGAGGTGCGCGAGTCGCGGGGGATTGGATTTGTGCAGTAACGGTCGTCTCGCCGAAATGGCCGCCGGCTCGCTACCGGGGCGGACGTGTTAGGGAGAGCAAATCGACGGCGTCTTGCAAATGGACTGCGGTGAGCGGCTTATGCCGCTGGCGCAGCAGCGCAATGAACCCCGTACCCTCGGTTTGCGGCTCGTAGGCCTCAACCAAGCAGTCCGGAATGGCCGGCCGTGTACATAGCGTCACCCTTCTTCTGCCCCGCGGCCCCCGTGCCGGGGGTATTGACGCGGGCAGGCGGTCATCCACTGGCTCATGATGGTCGCCGAGCACCCGGCGCTATCCAGGTGCGGGTGCGCCAGGCTGAGCAGCACATCGCACTGCAGGCGGGGGAACAAGGCGTTGGCGTCAATAACGGCGGTGTAGAACGGCCGAGCCGGCCACCTCAGAGTGCCTGTCCGATCTCGTCCGAAGCTTGCGGCGCGGCCTGAAGCGCGTCCGCAGAACGGCGCTTCTGCTCGTTCTGATAGCGGACCAAGTCGTCGAACATGACGCGGCGGTGCTGGTTCGCCATCCGGCAAGGCAGACGCCACGCCTCGATCTCCTTGATCACGAACGGCCGCGACACATTGAGAAAAGCTGCGGCCTGCTGCGCCGCCAACCCCGTCTGGTGCGGCACCAGCACCAGCACCATCGGCTCCTGTCGTGCCATTTGCTTGAGCACGTCGGCCAGAAAGCGAAGCGCGCGCAGCGGCAACTCGATCGAAGGCACCTTGCCGTCTTCGTCGTCGAACCCGAGCTTGAGTCGAATGGCGCCGGCGCGTGAATGATCGAGCGCGGCCATGATGCAGGTTGTCGCAGCCGCAGCCATTTGCGCCTCGTCCTTCGTCGCGGGCTCCAGAACTTGCCGGGTCATGCATCGCTCCCCGTGCCTTGCAGTTGCCAAGGAAGCGGCCTTCTTCCTTCGGGCGCCACGCGCCAGGGTATCTGCAAACGCAGCAAACGCAGCAAACGCAGCAAACGCAGCAAACGCAGCAAAGAAAACAAACGGAACGCGAGCCTGCGGCCATCCAACTACTGGTGGCGCAGAGCCTAATTCTGGGGATGAAGTGTTGCCGGGGCGCTGCTCGCGGGCGCTCCGAAGCTGTCAAGTTACGCGATGACTATCGTTCTGATAGCTACTTCCGCACGATCCACGGGCGGTCGAGGCCGATTTGGCTTGTAATCTCTGAAGCTGAATCAGAGCACCGGATGGGACGGCCGCCCCGCCCGCTCAGGTCACGGCGCCATCGGTCGAGGCCCTGGCCAAGCTTGCTTGTGTGACCTGAGCAGAACCCAGGCGCCGACGCAGTCCGGCGCAGAGCCGGCGCCGATCTTCGATGCGCGAGACGAGGCAGGATTGTTCGGCCAGGGGTGGCAGCGGCCACACGTATTGCTGAATGCTCATCAAGCCGACATTCGGTTGGGTGGTCATGTCTGTTGCCGCTGTCGCCTGTTCCTTGGCGGGGTCTGAGATCGACAGGATGTATTGGTAGTCAGGATTGATGAACGATTGAAGCACCCTGAACACTGGGCAAGAATATGAGGTGACGATTGGGCGCCGCTATTGGACCAACCGAACGTTTTCCGATCATTCCATATCGCGGGTAGATCAGCTCTCCCGGCTCGGGTCCGGTCTTGCGGGCGAGTTCATCGAAGTCAGACTGGGCGATCTCCTTCGCGCCCACAAAGTCGATCTCCTTGCACGCCGACACCCGCGAGGAGATACGTAATTCGCACCACCACGCGAGCGCACGCAGGGCGAACTGGCGGTAGACCTGATCTGCAACACGCCAACCTGCCTTGAACAAGGCTGGTGTGATGTATTTGTCGCAGATGCCTGTTTCGCAGAGTTGGCTTTTGTCCAAGGCGTGCTTGCGCCGTTGCGGTCAGAAGGCAGCACTCACCCGTAGCACTTCCACCCCGTAAGCCTCCAGCTTCTTGCTGCCGATGCCGCTGATGCCCTGCAGGTCTTCGAGCGTGGCGGGTGCGCGTTCGGCAATCGATGCCAGCGTGGCATCGTGGAAGATCACGTAGGCCGGCAGGTTGTGTTCCTTCGCGACTTCGCCGCGCCAGGCCTTGAGCGCGGCAAAGCGCACCTGGGCTTCGGCGTCGAGCGTGGCTGCAGCGGGTGACGGTGCGCCGCGCGCCGTTTTCTCGCGCCGCGTCTTGCTGGCGCCGCGCAAGGCCGGTGCCGACACCGATTCGCGCAGGCTCACTACGGCCTCGCCCTTGAGCACGGCGCGCGAGCCGTCGGTGAGCTGCAAGGTGTTGAAGGCCTGCGCGTCGACCGCCAGCGCGCCGGTGGCGATCAGCTGGCGCAGCACGCCGCGCAACTGCACCTCGCTGAACTCGGCACCCAGGCCGAAGGTGCTGATGCGCTCGTGGCCGTACTGCTTGACCTTGTCGGTTGCCTTGCCGCGCAGGATGTCCATGATGTGGCCGGCACCGAAGCTGATGCCGCTTTGCTGCTGCACGCGGTAGATGGTGCTGAGCAGCTTGCGCGCGGCGTCGGTGCCGTCCCATACGGCAGGCGGGTTCAGGCAGTTGTCGCAGTTACCGCATGGCGTGGAGGTTTCGCCGAAATAACCCAGCAGCCTTACGCGCCGGCAGTCGCTCGCCTCGGCCAGCGAGAGCAGCGCATCGAGCTTGCCGCGCATCACCTGCTTGAACTCCTCGCCGGCCGGACTCTCGTCGATCATGCGGCGCTGGTTGACCACATCGTTCAGGCCGTAGGTCATCCAGGCGTCGGCCGGTGCGCCGTCGCGCCCGGCGCGGCCGGTTTCCTGGTAGTAGCCCTCAATGTTCTTGGGCATGTCGAGGTGCGCAACAAAGCGCACGTCGGGCTTGTCGATGCCCATGCCGAAAGCGATGGTCGCCACCATCACGATGCCTTCGTCGCGCAGAAAGCGGTCCTGATTCTTTTGCCGCACGACCGCGTTCAGTCCGGCGTGATAGGGCAGCGCACTGATGCCGGCACCGCACAGCGTCTGCGCCACATCTTCCACGCGCTTCCTCGACTGGCAGTAGACGATGCCGGCGTCGTCCTCGTGCTCGCGCTCGATGAAGCGCAGCAGTTGCGCGGTCGCTTCTTTCTTTTCGACGATGGTGTAGCGGATGTTCGGCCGGTCGAAGCTGCTGACGAACTGCCGCGCCTGTTCCAGCTGCAGGCGCTCGACGATGTCGGCGCGCGTCAGGGCGTCGGCTGTGGCCGTAAGCGCGACGCGCGGCACGCCGGGGTAGCGCTGGTGCAGCACTGTGAGCGCGCGGTATTCCGGGCGGAAGTCGTGGCCCCATTGGCTCACGCAATGTGCCTCGTCGATGGCGAACAGGCTCAGCTTGCGCCGCTCGTTCAGCGCGTCGAGCTGATCCAGAAAGCGCGCAGTGTTCAGGCGCTCCGGTGCCACGTACAGCAGCGTGATCTCGCCGCGCTGCATGCGACGCTCGACGTCCTGCGCCTGCCCCCAGTCGAGCGTCGAATTGAGAAAGGCGGCGCTGACGCCTGCCTCGTGCAGTGCGCCGACCTGGTCGTGCATCAGCGCGATCAAGGGCGACACCACCACCGCCACGCCGTGCCCCGCGCGCTGGCGGGCAATGGCCGGGATCTGGTAGCACAGCGATTTGCCGCCGCCCGTAGGCATCAGCACCAGCGCGTCGCCGCCACCGACCAGGTGGTCGACGATGGCCTGCTGGGCGCCGCGGAACTCGGTGTAGCCGAACACCTCGTGCAGGATCGCTTGCGGCGCGGCGGAAGTAGAAAGGGATTGCAGGGCAGGCACGGTTGCTATGGTTTAAATAGCTGCTTGCGCCCATGAGACGGTCGCTGGAGCTCAATTCGGCTCGAAAAGCAGCACGCGCCAGGCGGCGCGCGAAACCCGATTGTCGCCGCTCGTGCGCTGAGCCTGTCGCGCGTGGCCATGCCAGCTGCTCGCCGCGCTGCGCCTTCGGTGAACACCGCAGAACCGGCTTCGGCGGGCCACTGGTGTGGCCCCGCTCGCGGGTAGGCGGCCACACGCAGTGGGCAAGCCTGGGGTCAGCCCAGAACTATCCGCGCAATGATGTTGCGCTGAATCTCGGAAGAACCCTCGTAGATGCGCAGGATGCGCGCGTCGCGCACGTAGCGCTCCAGCGGCATCTCGCGCGTGAAGCCGTAGCCGCCATGGATCTGCAACGCGGCGTCGGTGACGAACGCCACCATTTCCGAGGCATGCAGCTTGGCCATCGCCGACTGCAGCGAGAACGGCTGGCCGGCGCCGCGCAGGGCCAGCGCCTGCAGCGTCAAGCCCCAGGACGCCTCCAGCCGCAACTTCATGTCGGCCAGCATCCACTGGATGCCCTGCTTGCTCGACAGCGGCTCGCCGGCGATCTGCCGATCTTTCGTCCATTGCACGGCCGCTGCCAGCGCCGCCTCGGCGATGCCGAGCGAGGTGGCGGCAACGTCTAGCCGGCTGTTGTCGAGCACCTTCATGGCAATCTTGAAGCCGCCACCTTCCTCGCCCAGGCGGTTTTCGGCCGGGACCACGACCGACTCGAAGGCCACCTCGAAGGCGTGGCCGCCGCGGATGCCCATCAGCTTTTCGGGCGACGAAATGCGCAGGCCCGGTGTGCTGGTCGGCACGATGAAAGCGCTGACACCGCGTGCGCCGGCGTCCGGATCGGTCTTGGCGAACACCACCAGGAACTTCGCCTCGGCCGCGTTCGAGATGAAGTGCTTGACGCCGTCGATGCGGTAGTGCTCGCCGTCGCGCACGGCCCTGGTGCGCAGATCGGCCGGGTGTGAGCCGCCGCGCGGCTCGGTCAGGGCGAAGCCGGCCAGCCACTCGCCGCGCGCACAATCCGGCAGCCAGCGCGCGCGCTGGGCGTCGTTGCCGCCGATCAGCACCGCGTCGGTGCCCAGGTAGTGCGCGCCGATCATGGAAGAGGTGGCGGCGCAGGCTCGCGAAATTTCCACCAATGACAACAGCATGGCGGTGGGCGATACGCCGGCGCCGCCCCAGCGCTCGGGCAGATTCAGGCCCATGACGCCCAGCGCGGCCAGGCCCGGCACGTGACAGGTGGACGAGAGTGCCTGCTCGTCGATCTCGCGGGCGCGCGGTGCGATCGCGTCGGTGGCATAGTGCGCCACCGCATCGGCGAGTGCCTGATCTTCTTCGGTGACGCCGAGTCGCAGTGTGCTCATGTGAGTTCCCCGGAAGTCTTGGTGATGCTGGGGTGGTTGCCTGGACCGCCGAAGGCGCCGGCCGCACGCAGTTCGGCCAGTCTGGCCTGACCGCATCCCAGCAGCGTGCCCAGCAGGTCTTCGGTGTGCTCGCCCAGTGCGGGTGCGCGCTCGCAGCGGTTGGGCGCGGCGCCATTGAAGCGCACCGGCTGCGTCGGCAGCCGCAGACCGGGCAGACGGTCGTCCTTGACCGGGCGCAGCAATTCGCGCTCCAGCGCCTGCGGCGAGTTGAGCGCCTGCTCGATGTTCCAGATCGGCGCCGCCGGCACGCCCGCGACCTCCAGGCGACGCACCACGTCTTCGACCGGGTGGCCACCGGCCCAGCGCTCGATCGCTTCGCGCAGGTCGGGCTCCTGCTCGGAGCGCAGTTCGTCGGTGGCAAAGCGCGGGTCGTGCGCAAGCGCGGGTTGCCCCATCGCCCCGGCGAGCGCATCAAACAACTTCTTGTTCAGCACTGCGAGGGCGAAATGGCCGTCCTTCGCGCGGTAGACGCCGAACGGTGCCGACAGCGGGTGGCGGTTGCCGACACGCCGCGCTGGCTTGCCGGTGAAGAGATAACGTGCCATCGACGTGGCGAGAAAGGACAGTGTGGTGTCGAACATCGCGACGTCCACATGCTGGCCGAGACCGGTGCGCTGTGTCTGCAGCAATGCCGCCAGCGTGGCCCACGAGGCGAACAGCCCGGCCACCACATCGGACACGGCCTCGCCTACCAGCGTCGGCGCGCCGTCCGGATCGCCGGTGGCTTCCATCAGGCCGCTCATGGCCTGCACGATGATGTCGTAGGCCGGCCGGTGCGCCAGAGGACCGGTCTGGCCGAAGCCCGAAACGCTGACGTACACCAGCTTCTGGTTAAGCTGCATGAGCGCCTCGGGCCCGATGCCGAGCCGGGCGGCCACGCCAGGGCGAAAGTTCTCGACCACCACATCGGCGTGTGCCGCCAGTTCGTGCACCAGGCGCACCGCGTCCGGCTGCTTGAGGTCCAGCACCATGCTCTTCTTGTTGCGGTTCATGACGGTGAAGAGGGCGCTCTGGCCGTTCTTCATCGGGCCTATGGCGCGGTAGTCGTCGCCGTGCGGCGGCTCGACCTTGATGACCTCGGCGCCGAGGTCGGCCAGCAGCGCGGTGGACAGCGGGCCCGACAGCACCCGGGTGAAATCAAGGATGCGAAAGCCGGCGAGCGGGAGGGCAGTGGGGGCGGTCATCGTCTCAATTCTTGTTTCGGAAGGCTTGATCCTGCCTGCCTATTGGATTAAACGAAAATATTCAATCTTGATCGAATGGATCAACAAAAGTGATGCATATCAACCTGCGCCAGCTTGAGTACTTCGTCGCTGCCGGGCGCCATGGCGGAGCGGCGCGCGCGGCGCTGGCACTCAATGTTTCGCAGCCTTCGATCTCCAAGGCGATCGCTGACCTCGAGGCGCTGTGGGGCGAGCGGCTGTTTGTGCGGCTGCATGCGCGTGGCCTGGAGCTCACAGCCGCGGGGCTGGCGCGCCAGCGCCAGGCGCAGGCGCTGCTGGAGCGGGCACGTGCGCTCGAAGGGCCGCGCTCGGATCGGCTCGTGGGCACCGTGCGAGTCGGCTGCCTGAGCACGCTGGCGCCGCGCTGGCTGCCCGAGATCCTGGCGCGCATGCGGACCCGATACCCGGCCATCGAAGTGCAGCTTCACGAGGGCGACACCGAGATGCTGACCCGCATGCTGGAGCGCGGCGCGCTCGATGTCGCGCTGCTGTACGACCTGGGACTGGCGCGCGCCGGCGTACGGCTCGAGCCGGTCGTCGATCTGGTGCCGTATGCATTGCTGCCCTGGGGCCACCGCCTGGCCGAAGGTGGGGCCTCCCGCACCTTGCGGATTGCCGAACTGGCGAGCGAGCCGCTGGTTCTGATCAACCTGCCGCACAGCCGCGAGTACTTCCTCTCGCTGTTTCGCAATGCCGGCGTAGCGCCGACCATCGTTCACGAGAGCGCTTCGATCGAGATGGTGCGCGGTTTGGTGGCGAACGGCCTGGGCGTCTCGCTGCTGACCACACGCCCGGTACACGACCGCAGCCACGACGGCAAGCGCATCGCCTGTCGCCGCCTGCGCGGCCCGCTGGCGGTGCAGTCTGTGGCGATGGCGTACCCCCACCCGGAAGGCTTCCGTTCGCCGCTGGCGGCACCGTTTGCCGAGGTCGCGCGGGCAGGATTCGCGCGCGAGGCCGACACATTCATCCGCGGCGGCAGTAAGGGTCGCTAAACCGGCGCTCGGCGTCAGTCGCCGCCGGCTTGCTATCGGGTAAACCTGTATATACAGGATCAATCGGACCAACGACATTGGCGCCGAGCATCGCTCTGCGGCGGGAGAAAAAGCGCGGCTTGCCAAAGCGACCCGTTGGGTAACGGCGGCACCCTCGCAATCAGTCCACTTGTACATACCTCTATCGAAAGGCATTTCATGAATGGAACGGAGTTTTTGTCGTCGGTGACCGACGCGGATGTCGACACCTTCACGGCCGACGGCGTGCTGGTGCTGCGCCAGGCGTTCAACGACTGGGTCGAGCCGCTGCGCACCGGAGTCAAGAATCTGATGGCCGATCCCAGCCCGCTGGAGCGCACGGTCAAGCCGGCTGACGGCTCGGCGGCGTTCTTTCAGGACCTGTGCAACTGGCAGCGCATTCCACAGTTCCGCGACTTCGTGTTCGAGTCCTGCGCCGGGGCACTCGCCGCGCGCCTGATGGGCTCGAAGACAGCGCGATTCTTCCATGACCACGTGCTGGTCAAGCAACCCGGCGGCAGTACCGTCACGCCCTGGCACCAGGACCAGCCCTACTACTCCGTGGAAGGGGAGCAAAGCGTGAGCTTCTGGATCCCGCTCGATCCGGTTTCGCGCGAAGTCGTCATGGAGTGCGTGCGCGGCTCGCACCGCTGGGGCAAGGGCTTTCGTCCGATGCGCTTCGACGGTACGCGGCTCTATGAGCACGACGACTTCGAAGCCATGCCCGATATCGAGGCCCAACGCGGCGAGCTCGATATCGCGGGCTGGGACATGCAGCCCGGCGACGCGATCGCCTTCAATTTCCGCACCGTTCACGGGGCCCCCGGCAATCAGTCTCCGCGCATGCGCCGCGTGTTTTCTGCTCGCTGGGTGGGCGACGACGCCGTTTACGCCGAGCGCGGTGGAAAAGGATCGCCACCGTTCACAGGGCTGACCATGGCGCATGGCGATCCGTTCGATGCGCCGATTTTCCCGGTTGTCTGGCCCGAGCCCTCGGTCGCCTGATCTTTCCTCTCTCTCTCTCTCTCTCTCTCTCTCTCTCTCGCGTTTCGCTTCCACTTCTGGAGTTCCCATGTCCCCATCGATGATGAAATCACTGCCCCGCACCTTGATCGCGGCGGCCCTGGCGAGCAGTGCGGCCCTGGCTGGCGCACAGGAGACCAAAGTGACGATTGGTATTTCCGGCTGGACCGGTTTCGGACCGATCACCCTGGCGAAAGAAGCGGGCATCTACAAAAAGCGCGGCCTGGACGTCTCCGTGAAGAAGATTCCGCAGAAGGACCGCCACCTCGCCATCGCCTCGGGCGATGTGCATTGCGCGGCGACCTCCACAGAGACCTGGATTGTGTGGAACGCCAATGGCGTGCCGACCACGCAGATCTTCAAGATGGACCAGGGCATGGGCGCGGACGGCATCGTGGCGCGCAATGGCATCGAGAAGGTGTCCGACCTGCGGGGCAAGACCATCGCTGTGTCGTCTCCTGGAACCAACCCGTATTTCACGCTAGCGTGGGCGCTCAAAAAGAACGGCCTCTCGCTCAAGGACGTCAAGCTCACCTCGCTGGAGCCCGGCCCAGCGGCCAGCGCCTTCGTCGCGGGTCAGAACGGCCTGGACGCGGCCGTGACCTACGAGCCTTACATCGGACTGGTGCGCGACAAGCCCGAGAGCGGCAAGCTGATCGCCAGTTCGCTCGACTATCCCGTGGTGTTCGACTCGTTCGGCTGCACGCCTAAGTTCCTCAAAGAGAATCCCAAGGCGGCCAAGGCGCTGACCGATGCCTACTTCGACGCTCTGGAGATGATCGACAAAGAGCCCGCCAAGAGTTTCGAAATCATGGGCGCCGACGTCAAGCAGACCGGCGAGCAGTTCAAGAAATCGCAATCGCTCATCCGCTGGGCCGACCGCGACGCGAACCAGAAATTCTTCGGCGGCGAGCTGCAGGCCTTCAACAAGGAAGCTGCCGCCCTGTTGTTGGAAGTGGGAGTCATCAAGGCGATTCCGCCGCTCGACACGATCTACGACGCCAGCTTCCTCAAGAACTGAAATGGACGCCGCAACCGTGCCGTATGTCGCACAACCGCCGGCGTCCCGCAGGACGCGCACGAAACTGATGCGGTTGTTGGTACCCGTTGAACCCAACCTGCGGATCGTGCTGGGCGTGGCCTTCTTCGTCGTGTTCTTGTCGGTCTGGTCCTTCGTGGTCTGGGCTGGCATGGTGCAAAAGGGCTTTCTGGCCTCACCCTGGCAAACACTGAAATCTGGCTGGGATCTGTTCGCCACTCAGGATTTTTCCTACGACGTGGGGATCACGATCTGGCGCGTGGTAGGCGGATTCCTCATCGCCGCAGTGGTCGCCGTGCCGCTCGGTATCGCGATGGGCGCCTATAAACCGGTCGAAGCCTTCTTCGAACCCGGCGTGTCGTTCTCACGCTATTTGCCGGCATCGGCCTTTATTCCGCTCCTGATCCTGTGGGCTGGCATTGGCGAGGCGCAGAAACTGGCCGTCATCGTGATTGGGTGCTTCTTCCAGTTGACGCTCATGGTGATGATGATCGTCAACGGCACGCGGCGCGATCTGGTCGAGGCGGCTTACACCTTGGGGTCAAAGGACTCGGGTGTGATCTGGCGCGTGCTGTTGCCGGGAGCGGCGCCCCAGATTGCGGAGGCACTGCGTCAGGTCCTCGGCCTGGGCTGGACCTATATCGTGGTGGCGGAGCTCATCGGTGCGTCCTCGGGCATCGGCCACATGATCACCGACAGCCAGGCGCTGATGGCAACGAGCCGACTGTCCATTCGTCAAGTGAGCAAGGTCTTCCCGGGCAACCGCGGCGGCGCGCCGACCACGGCGCTGCAACCGGTCAGCCTGGACGTGGTCGAAAACGACTTCATCACCGTACTGGGCCCTTCCGGCTGCGGCAAGTCGACGCTGCTGAGGCTGGTCGCCGGACTGGAAACGCCGAGCGGCGGCGAGATCCTGCTGGACGGCCAGCGTATCGAGGGTCCCGGCGCGGACCGCGGGGTGGTGTTCCAGAGCTACACGCTGTTTCCCTGGCTCACCGTCGCGCAGAACATCCGTTTCGGCCTGCGCGAGCGCGGCCTGCCCGAGGCCGAGCAGAAGGAGCGCAGCGACTTCTACATCGCCAAGGTCGGCCTGCGCGGCTTCGAGAATCACTATCCCAAGCAACTCTCGGGCGGCATGCAGCAGCGCACCGCGATCGCGCGCGCGCTAGCCAATGACCCCAAGATGCTGCTACTCGACGAGCCGTTTGGTGCGCTTGACAACCAGACCCGGGTGCTGATGCAGGAGCTGCTGCTCGGTATCTGGGAGTCGGCCCGCAAGACGGTGCTGTTCGTCACGCACGACATCGACGAGGCCATCTTCATGGCGAACCGCGTCGCGGTGTTCAGCGCGCGACCGGGCCGCATCAAGGCCGATATCGCGGTGGATCTGCCGTACCCCCGGCACTACACGGTCAAGACGACGCCTGAGTTCATGGAACTGAAGGCGCGCCTGACCGAAGAAATCCGGGCCGAGTCGCTGTTGGCGGCCGAGCACTAGGATGCAGCCGATCCCGAGACGCCACGCGCCGCGTGCAGCTGCGCTCGCACCGATGCCCGGCGCTGCCACGGTGCCCCGCCAAGCCCGACGCAGCGACATTTCCGGCAAGGGCGGGTCGAACAAACCGGGTTCCGGCGTGACATCCACTCTCGCACTGTACGAGCAGGTCAAGGAGCACATCACGCGCCGCATCCAGGACGGCACCTGGCCGGCCGGCCACCGGCTGCCCTCGGAGCACGAACTGGTGGCCCAGTTCGGCATTTCGCGCATGACGATCAACCGCTCGCTGCGTGAACTGGTCGGGCAAGGTCGCATCGTGCGTGTCGCCGGCGTCGGCAGCTTCGTGGCGCAAACCAAGCCGCAATCAACCTTGCTTCAGATCGCCAATATCGCCAGTGAAATACGCCAGCGTGGTCACGACTACCGCTGTCAGTTTCTGGTTGCAGAACGCGTCGCTGCGACGCCCGACGTCGCGGTCTGGCTCGACTTGCCGCCCGGCGAATCGGTCTTTCATACCGTCGTGTTGCACCTTCAGAACGAAGTGCCGGTGCAACTGGAAGACCGCTACGTGAACCCGCACGTGGTGCCTGACTTTCTGGAACAAGACTATTCGGCCATCACGCCCAGCGAATACTTGGTGCGCAACGTGCCGTTCGATCAGATCGAGCACATTGTCGATGCTGTGTTGCCGACGCCCGCGCAGACCGAGCGGCTGGCCATGCCCGGCAGCGAGCCTTGCCTGTTGCTGACCCGGCGCACCTGGACGCGCGGGGTGCCGGTCACGATGGTGCACTGCCTGCATCCGGGCTCACGCTATCGCCTCGGCAGTCGCTTTCGCGCTGACGGCAATCCGGGCTTGGGCTGAGCAGGTCTTGCCAATGAGAATGATGCTGCTGCTTTCTTGTAGATACAGACCTTCCCATAGGTTCCTTTTTTCGGCGATGGCTGGACTTGCTGGCCATCCCGCCGAGCTGGTGACGACCGGTCGTTGTGCTGTTCGATCGAACTTGATCCTTTAAAAAAACACTCTCATGAAGAATCTTCATTTTTCTCCGACGCGGCGCAGTGTCCTCTGTGGCGGTCTACTCGCTGCCACGGGTATCAATGCGTTTTCAGCTGATGATCTGTTGCGGATCGTGGTCGGTTTTCCGCCTGGCGGAGGCCTGGACATCATGGCGCGCGCGGTCGCGCAACATTTGGGCACCCAGATGGGCAGGAATGTGGTGGTGGAGAACCAGCCTGGCGCAGGCAGTTTGATCGCAGCGCACAACGTCGCGCGGAGCAAGCCCGACGGAACCACACTTCTGCTGGCGCCGGTGGTGGTGCCAGCGTTCTTCCCGGCCTTGTACCCCAAGCTTGGATTCGATCCGCTGGAAGATCTGGTCCCGGTGGCAGAATTGGGGGACTTCACGTTTGCCTTGGCGGTCGGCCCGAAGGTGCCAGCCAAGGACGTTGCGGGTTTCGTCGCCTATGTGAAAGCGAACCCGGGCAAGATTTCTTTTGGCTCCCTGTCTGCCGGCACCCCCTCTCATTTCCTGGGCGCGATGTTCAATCAAGCCGCAGGAACCGACATGCTCCATGTGCCGTACAAGGGCGCAGCACCGGTTTTCACGGCATTGCAGTCCGGAGAAATCCAGGCGGCATTCGTCGTTTCAGGGAGTGCCGTCGAACTTCACAAGGCAGGCCGGATCAAGGTTCTCGGGCTGACCGGCACGGGACGTTCGCCCTTGCTGCCTGGTATTCCAACCATCTCGGAGTCGATGGCGGGATTGGCAGAAATGGATAACGCATCCTTGTGGTACGGTTTTTTCGCGCCGAAAGGCACCAATCGAGCCACCGCAACCCAGCTCAATCAAGCCATCGTCGCGACGCTCAAGCTGGCGCCGGTACGCGACCTCATCGCGCAGCAGGACGTACGCATCGCCTATCCGACAGTCAGTGAATTCAGCCAGCTCGTGCGCCGTGACAGTAAAAACTGGGGTGCAGTCATTCGTTCGACGGGCTTCACGCTGGAGCAATAATGACTATTGGCACGCCCGACGCAACACTCCCCGTCCGTGTGCGACTGCTGGGAACGGGCGGCCCCCGTCCTGACCCGGAACGGGCAGGTCCGGCAACGCTGGTTCAGGTTGGTGACGAGAATCTTCTTTTCGATACCGGGCGCGGCGTTGTGGTCCAGATGGTGCGCGCCGGGATTGATCTGGGCGCCCTGAAGCATGTGTTCCTGACGCATCACCACTTCGATCACATCGGCGACATGTTCGATGTCGCCTTGTCCAGCTGGATGCACGGCCGCAAACACGCCATGACGTTTCGCGGCCCACCCGATACCAAGCGCCTCCTTGCGACGCTGCTCACGCAGGTGTACGACAAGGACATCGAGTGGCGCTCGGACGGCGAGCCCGCTCACGGCGGATGGGCGCCGGTGGGCGCGGAGGATGTCTCTCCAGGCCTCGTTCATGAGACTCCTGCGTGGCGGGTCACAGCGGAGAACGTCGTGCACGGGCATGGCCTCGCATTTTCCCTGGCGTTTCTCAAGCGCTGGATCTGCTATGGCTACCGCGTGGAAACTCAATCGAAGGTGATTGCCATCAGTGGCGACACGGTGGACTGCGGCGGGCTTCGCAGGCTCGCAGCCAATGCGGATGTGCTCGTTCAATGCTGCTATCTCGCAGACGCCGAAATCGATTCAGAGCACTTTCGCCGCTTGGCGAAGCACACGCTGGCGTGCGGTGACACCGTAGGCAAGATTGCGACGGCCTGCAATGTCAAGACGCTCGTGCTCACGCATCAACGGCCGCGGAAAGACACCGCAATGATCGAGCGTCTGCGCGAGGAAGTCAGCCGCGACTTTTCCGGGCGCCTCATCGTCGCCAACGATCTCGACGAAATCGTGGTTTGAAGCCGTTACAACGTGCCTGCCCATGGTGGCAGGTCGCTAAGCCGCGATGACGCATCGACCAGAGCGCGACCATGCGGATCTGTGACACCCATTCAGCGCCGTCACCGGCCCCGTCCGACCTTTGTCGCCGGCCCCACGGGCAAGGGCCGCGTCGACATCCTGGCCTGCCGCTGGCCAAGAGCAATGACCCACTCGCGGAATTCGCTGCCGTGTGCCTTTTGCAGCGCGGCCGGATCCCACGCCAAGAAGTAGTCGTGCGGCAGCGGCAGGCGCAAGTCGAAGGGCGCTACCAGCCGGCCGGAGGCCAGGTCGTCGCCGATCAGCGCGACCTGGGCGAGCACCACGCCGCGGCCATTGACCGCAGCATCGATGGCCGCGCTCGAGAGCGAGAAAGTCAGGTCACCGGCCGGTTCGCGCGCACCGGCGCCGATGCGATCGGCCCACTCGGCCCAGCCTGGCAACGCGCCGTGAGTCGCAGCCCATTCGATGCCGATGCGCGGCAGCGCCAGCAGATCAGCGGGTGCGCGCGCCGGGTGCGCCGCCAGCAGTGCCGGCGCGCAAGCGGGCACCAGTGCGTCGGTGAACAGCGGTGCATGGTGTTCGAAGCCGCGCACCGCGTCGCCGTACGAGATGCGAAAGTCGACCTCGGTGCCCGACAGCTGCGGCTCGGCTTCGGCGCCAATCAGCCGCACCCGGGCGCCTGGATGGGCCGCCTGCCAGTCGAAGAGTTGCGGGCCGATCCAGCGACTGGCCACCGACGACAGGCAACTGAGCACCAGCGGGCTCTTGACGCGGGCACGCAGCAGCTTGCCGTGCGCGCGCCGCAGTTGCTCGAACGCCGGCGCCAGTTCGCCCGCGTACAGCCGGCCCCACGAGGTCAGCACCAGTCCGTTGCCGTGCCGCTCCAGGACGCGCAGGCCGAGCGCATCCTCGATCTTGCGCAGCTGCTGGCTGACGGCGCCGGGCGAGACCGAAAGCTCGTCGGCCGCAGCGCCCACGCTGCCCAGACGCGCGACGGCCTCGAAGGCCTGCATGGCGCGCAGCGGCGGCCGCCGGGTTGGGCGTTCATGTGTGTCGGTCACGCCAATGAGTTTAGTGTTTCTAAATCGAATCGCAAATCTAATCGTTTGCTCTACGCGGGAGGTTGGGCTACCTTCGTGGGTTGCCCACACCTTTCAAAATTGGAGAGTCCGCCATGTTTCTTCGCAACGCCTGGTATGTCGCCGCCTGGGACCACGAACTGGGCGACGAGCCCAAGGCCATCAGGCTGCTGGAGGAGGATGTCGTGTTGTATCGCAAGACCGACGGCACGCCGGCAGCGCTGGAGGACGCCTGCCCGCACCGCAAGCTGCCGCTGTCGATGGGGCGCATCAAGGGCGACCACCTTGAATGCGGCTACCACGGCATGACCTTCGACTGCCGCGGCCACTGCACCAAGGCACCGGGCGGGGAAAAGATCCCGAGCGCCGCGGTCGTGCGCTGGTACCCGCTCGAATCGCGCTACGGCCTGTTGTGGATCTGGATGGGCGATCCGGTCCGGGCCGACGCTGCGACGATCTTCCAGGTCGACCACTGGGGCGACCCGGCCTGGGGCGTGAACCAGGGCGACGCCATGTCGATCGACTGCAACTACCTCTACATGGCCGACAACCTGCTCGATCCGACGCACGTGTCCTTTGTGCACCAGTCTTCGTTCGGCAATGCGGCCTGCGAGGACGCGCCGCTGACCACCACGGTGGGCGAAAACGGCATCACCGTCTGGCGCTGGATGACCGACGTCGAGCCGGCGCCGTTCTATGCCCAGTTCCTGCAGTTCAAGGGCAACTGCGACCGCAAGCAGCAGTACGAGGTGCGCTATCCGGGCCACGCCTTGATCAAGGCCATCTTTGCGCCCGCTGGCACCGGTGGCGAGGGCAAGGCGCTGCCGGCGGAGACCTTCGTCATGGACAGCTACAACTTCATGACGCCGATCGACGAGAACACCACGCGCTACTACTGGTTCCAGATGCGTAACTTCGCGCCCGACGATGCCGACGTATCGCGCCGCTTCGCCGAATCGGTGCGCTTTGCCTTCAGCGAGGACCGCGCCATCCTGCAGGCCGTGCACAAGGGCATGGCACGCAAGCGCACGCCGAACCTGGACCTGAAGATCGACGTTGGCCAACTGCGTTTTCGCCGCCGCCTGGCGCAAATGATCGAGGCTGAGGCGAGCGCGGGCGACGCCGGCGCGGCAGTGGCAGGGCGAGCACGCGCCGTGACCGTGGCGGCTTGATGACGCCGGACGCCAGCCACGGCTTTCGCGCGCTGCGCGTGGTGGATAAGCGCCCGGAGAGCCGCACCATCACGTCGTTCCTGCTCGAGCCAGCCGACGCCGACGGCTGGCGTGACTTCGACCCGGGCCAGTTTCTGGCCTTTCGCATCCCTTGCGACACGCAGGCGCGCGGTTACGTGTTGCGCACTTACAGCGTGTCGTCGGCGCCGGGCCAGCACGGCCGCTACCGGATTTCAGTCAAACGCGAGGAGGCACCGCGGCCGGACCTGCCCGATGGCGTGGGCTCCTGTCACCTGCACCGCAGCGTTCATGTCGGCGATGTGCTGATGGCCGACGGCCCGCGCGGCGATTTCACGCTCGACCGCACGAGTCCGCGGCCCGTGGTTCTGTTGTCGGGCGGCGTCGGCCTGACGCCGATGGTGTCGATGCTGCACGCACTGGCGGCCGGCGCCAGCCGCCCGGTGTACTTCATCCACGCCTGCGACAACGGCGAGCTGCACGCGCTGGGCGCCGAGATCGACACCCTGGCCAAGGCGCGCTCCGGCATCACCGTGCACACCGTGTACCGCTTTCCGACCGAGGCCGACGTGGCCGCGCGCCGCCACCAGAGCCAGGGTGTGGTCACGCGCGAACTGATGCAGCGCCTGCTGCCGCTTGACGACTACGATTTCTACCTGTGCGGGCCGCCGCCGTTCATGCAGGCGGTCTATCGCACGGTGCGCGATCTGGGTGTTCCCCGTGAGCGCATCGCCTACGAGTTCTTCGGCCCTGCCAGCATCCTCGACGCCGAAGCCGACGCACACGCGCCGACGCGACCGACGGCTGGTGCCGTGGTCGCGGCACAGGCCGCTGCCGAAGCTACCGCCGCGTCGCCGGCGCCAGAGAGCATGCAGATCGAATTTCGCAAGACGGGCCGTAGCGCAACGTGGAACGAAAGCGCCGAGTCCCTGCTCAGCTTTGCCGAAGACCAGGGCCTGTCACCCGAGTTCAGCTGCCGTGCCGGTGTCTGCGGTACCTGCAGCGTGGCGCTGCTTGAAGGCGAAGTCGATTACTTCGAAGAACCGCTGGACGACCCTGGCGCCGGCCGCGTGCTGATCTGCTGCTCGCGCCCCAAGGGGGCAGTCGTGCTCGACCTCTGAGCCCCCTACACCAACTGGAGATCCCACCATGAACAACCTTGCTGAAACGCCCTTGCAATCCGGCCTCGAATTCAATCCAAACGTGGCCGCGCTGCCGCCCTACAACGCGGGCATGGCGATTGCCGTCGCGCGCTCGATCGCCGGGCGCGACGACATCGCGCGCCTGGCCAGCAACGAGAACCCCGACGGCTGCTCGCCCAAGGTGATGCAGGCTCTGGCCTCGACCGCCTTCGAGCCCTGGCGCTACGCCGACCCGGCGTGCACCGCGCTGCGCGCCGCCCTGGCGACGCGCCTTTCGGTGCCGGCCGAGCAGATCGTGTGCGGCAACGGCTCCGAAGAACTGATCGCTGCGACTTCGCGCGCGCTGCTGGTGCCCGGCAGTTCGGCGCTGACCGTGGTGCCCAGCTTCGGCCTGCATGAGATCGAGCCGCTGGCCGCCGGTGCGCGCGTCGTCAAGCTGCCGATGACGACGCAGATGGGTTTCGATCTGGACGCGCTCGAGCGCGAGATCGCCGCGGGCCCGCGCGTGGTGTTCCTGTCCTCGCCCTGGAACCCGGTCGGCCCAGCGCTGGACCGCGCCGCACTGCGGCGGCTGCTGGCCGCCGTGCGGCCTGGCACGCTGTTTGTGCTGGACGAGGCCTACTTCGAATTTGCCGATCCCGAAGGACCCAACGGCATCAAGCTGCTGCGCGCCAGCGGCGTGCCGCACATCGTGCTGCGCACCTTCTCCAAGGCCTACGGCCTGGCCGGGCTGCGCGTGGGCTATGCAGTGTGCTCGGACGCCGAGATCGCGCGTGTCGTTACCGCCGCCAAGACCCCCTTCAACGTCAACGCTGCCGCGCAACTGGGCGCCGTCGCCGCGCTGGAAGACCAGGCCTGGATGCACGCCTCGGTCGCGCGCATCCGGCTGGAGCGTGCGCGCGTAGCCGATGCGCTGGCGGCCTTGGGCCTGCGCGTAGCCGATTCGCAAACCAACTTTGTCTTTTTCGATATCCAGGCCGACAGCGCCTGCTGGGCCACGGCGCTGCTGCAGGACGGCATCATCGTCAAGGCCTGGCGCGAGGCGGGTTTTGAGCAGTTCATCCGCGCCACGATCGGTAGCCCGCAGGACAACGACCGCCTGATCGCCGCCATCACTCGGCTGGCCGCCCATCGTTGATGGACACACCCGTCGCATCGTCGCCCGCCATTGCGTCCAGCGCGCTCGCCGCGCTGCGCGCCGCCGTTGGCGCGGGCCAGGTGCGCAGCGGCGACGCCGTGGCCGCGCTGGACCCTGGCTGGCACCCCGACAACCTGGGTGCCGGCATCGTGGTGTCGCCCGCTTCGACCGAAGAAGTAGCCACCGTGGTGCGCATTTGCCGCGAACACCGCATTTCGATCGTGCCGCAGGGCGGGCGCACCGGCCTGGTCGGCGGCGGCATCTCGTGTGCAGGCCAGATCGTGCTGTCGCTGCTGCGCATGAACCGGATCGAGCCGATCGATCCGCTCGAGCGTGTCGCGCTGGTCGAAGCCGGCGTCACGCTCGAGGCCTTGCAGCAGGCGGCGGCGCAACAGGGGCTGGAACCCGGCATCGACCTGGCGGCGCGCGGCTCGGCCACCCTCGGTGGCATGGCCTCTACCAACGCCGGCGGCGTGATGGCGTTTCGCAATGGCGTCATGCGCCATCGCGTTCTCGGTCTCGAAGCGGTGCTGGCCGACGGCACCATCTACCGCGACCTGACGCGGGTCGTCAAGAACTCGGCTGGCTACGACCTGAAGCACCTGTTCATCGGGGCCGAAGGCACGTTGGGCGTGGTCACGCGCGTCGTGGTCCAGCTCGATCCGCTGCCGCGGGCCAGTGCCACCGCACTGTTCGCGCTGCCCTCGGTCACGGCCGTGCTCGATGCCATCGGCCTGGCGCTTGACGCCGAATCCGGCCATCTGCGTGCGGCCGAGGCGCTGTGGCAGAACTACCTGCGCCTGACCGCCAACGCGCTCGCCTGGTCGGAGTCGGGCATTGACCTGACGCAGCCGATCTTCCTGCTGCTGGCATTGGGCGGCGCCGACGAGGCGACGCTGCAAGCGGCCTTCGAGACCATCTTCGAGCAAGTGCTGCAGCGCCACCCGCAGGCCACCGGCATCATCGCCAGCTCGCAGCGCCAGGCCGAGCTGCTCTGGCGCCTGCGAGAAGACACCGACCTGATGTACCGGGCTCATCCGAACGCACCCAGCTACGACGTCTCGGTGCCACTGCCCCATATAGAGCACTATGCGCAAGCAGTGCAGGCCGGCCTGGCCGCCATTGATCCGGAGCTACAGCCCTATCTGTTCGGGCACCTGGCCGACGGCAACCTGCACATTGTGCTGAACCGGCCCGGGCCGCTCGCGCCGCCCCTGGCCGCCGCAGTCGAGGCGGTGCTTTATGGCGAATTGCGTGCCATGGGCGGCTCGTTTTCGGCCGAGCATGGCGTCGGCTCCAAGCGCATCCATTCGATGATCGACACCGCCGATCCGGCCAAGGTCGCGGCCATGGGCGTGATCAAGCAGGCACTCGATCCGGCCGGGCTGATGAACCCTGGCAAGGTGCTGCCGCTGACCTGCGCTTTGGGCGAATCGCTATCAGATTGATAGGCATCACCGTCCGAACGATCGGCGGCGCAAGCACTTTTGACTTAAATTTGGGACGCGCACTGTGGTGCGCTCAGCCGGCCTCGTTGCTGTCGCTGCCCGCCGTCGCCGGCGAGAAATGCGCCACCAGTTCATGGCTGTCGCCGGGGTAGGTCAGGCGCACGAAGGTGACCGGTTTGCCGCCGGTCCAGGTGCGGCGTTCGACGATCAGGCAGGGCGTTCCCCGCTTGACGCGCAGCATCGGCGCCGTTTCAAGGTCTGCGGCGGCGGCGCGAATACGGTGTTCGGCCGAGGTCCAGGGCACATGCCCGACCAGCCAGGGGCCCGGTGACACTTGCGCGAATTCTTCGTCGGCCGCGCCCGGCACGCTGGCCAGGTTGATGAGCCGTTGCTCGAGGCAGAACACCCGTGGCCCCGCATAGTGCAAGGTCGTGAGCCGCAGCACCGGACCGAGCGCTTCCAGCCCGAGCGCCTGCGCATCGGCGCGGGTGCTGCGCTGCTTCTTGCGCTCGGCGATGTTGTAGCGGTAGGGTACACCGAGCGCGGCGACCTCGGCGCCGACGTCCTGGATTTCGAGCACGGCTGAACGCGACTGCGAGCGCCTGACGAAGCTGCCGGCCTTGCGCCGGCGCTCGATCAGGCCCGCCTGGGCCAGCTGCGTCAGCACCTTGTTGACCGTCATGCGCGAGCAGCCGTAGCTTTGCGTGAATTCCTGCTCGGACGGGATCCGGTAGCCCTGCGGCCATTTGCCGCTGAGGATGTGCTGCTCTATATCCGTCAGGATCCGCTGGTGCAATGACGCCGGCGCTGCCGGCGGCGAAGTCGATGCACTGGCCGAGGGCCGGCCGGACGGCTTCGCCTGTTCGGGCATGGCCTCTTTGCCCATCAGACCAGCATGGCCGCGCCGCGATCGAGGTAGGTATCCAGAAACTGATCCAGCCGTGGGTGCCGCGGCTTGCCGAACACCTTTTGCGGCGGCCCTTCGAGCAGCAGCTGGCCCTGATCCAGGAACGCGATCTTGCTGCCGACCGAGGCCGCAAAACCGATCTCGTGCGAGACCACGACCATCGTCATGCCGTCCGCCGCCAGCGCGCGCATCACGTTCAGCACCTCGCCGGTGAGCTCGGGGTCGAGCGAGGAGGTGGGCTCGTCGAACAGCATGATCTTGGGCTCCAGCGCCAGCGCGCGCGCAATCGCCACGCGCTGTTGCTGGCCGCCCGACAGTTGCGCCGGGTAGTGACCGGCGAGGCCGACTTTGGTCAGCTGCGCCATGGCGCGCTCATCGGCCTCGGCCTTGGGCATCTTGCGAACCATCTTGAGTGCTTCGGAGACGTTGCCCAGCGCGGTCATGTGCGGCCACAGGTTGAATTGCTGGAAACACATGCCGATCTGCGCTCGCGTCTCGCGGATGCGATCGGCACCCAGGCGCACGCGCGTGCCGTCCGACCGCTGGTCGAAGCCCAGCGGCTGGTCGCTAATGAGGATGGTGCCGGTGGTCGCCTCTTCCAGAAAGGCCATGCAGCGCAGCAGCGTGCTTTTGCCCGAGCCCGACGGGCCGATCAGGCAGGTGACTTCGCCGGCCTCGATATCCAGGTCGATGCCGTGCAGCACCTCGGTTTCGCCGAAGCGCTTGCTCAGGCCCCTGACAGAAATTGCGTGGGTTGTCATGTCGGTTTGGGGTTCACTTGGTTGCGTCTCGCCGGCCTTGCTCAGGCAGCGGCAAATCTGAATCGGGCCAGCCGCGTCTCGGCCACGCGGCCCACGCGGGCGCACAGCTCGACCAGCGCCCAGTAGAAGCACGCCAGCAGAAACAGCGATTCGACGAAAGCGTAGTTGGCCGAACCGATGTTGCTGATCGTGAAGGTAAGTTCAGGCACCGTGATGATCGACAGCACGGCGGTTTCCTTCATCAGCACGATCACCATGTTGACCGTCGGGGGCAGCACCAGCATCGTCATTTCGGGAATCAGGATGCGCCGCACGATCTGGCTGCGCGTCAGGCCCAGGCACTGGCCGGCCTCCACGTGGCCGCGCGGCACGGCCTCGAAGCCGGCGCGAAAGATTTCGCTGAAATAGGCCGCACCGTAAAGCGCCAGGCCGATCAGGCCGGCCGGTACCGGGTCCAGCGACAGGCCGATGAAAGGGCCGCCGTAGTACAGCAGAAAAAGTTGAATCAGGAACGGCGTGCCGCGGATCAATTCGACATAGGCGGCCAATACCGCGTTGAGCGCGCGTGGCCCGTAACGCCGGCCCAGCGCTACCAGAAAGCCCAGCGCCACCGCCACCACAGCACCACCCAACCAGGTCAGCGCCGTGACGCCGAGCGCGTGCGCCAGGTCCGGCCCCATCGAGGCGATCAGGTTCAGGTCGAGTTTCATGCCTTGACCCCCCAGCGGATCGAGCGCTCCAGCTTGCGCGCGCCGCTGGCGACCACCGCGTTGATGATGAAGTACAGCAAGCCGGCGACGGCGTACAACTGCAGTGGCTTGAAGGTGCTGGCCGACAGGTCTTGCGCCATGCGTGTGAGTTCGATCACGCCGACCACCGACACCAGCGAGGAGGCTTTCAGGATCATGATGGCCTCGTTGGTCAGCGCCGGCAGCGTCATGCGCAGCGCGATCGGCGCCCGAATGCGCCAGAACTGCTGCAACGGTGTCAGGCCCAGCATGTCGGCGGCTTCAATCAGGCCCCGTGGCACGCTGGCGAAACCGCCGCGCAGGTTCTCGGCCTGGTAGGCGGCGGTACACAGCGACAGCGCAGTGATTGCCGCCACCATGCCGGGCACGTTGATGCCGAGCATGGGCAGCAGGTTGTACATCAGCAGCAGCTGCACCAGCAGCGGCGCGCCGCGGAAGAAGCTCACGAAGGTGCGCCCGGCAAAGGACAGCGCGCGTGAGCGCGCCAGCATCGCGGCCGAGACCACGGTGCCGATCGCCAGCCCGATCACGATCGAGATCGAGCTGATCACGATCGTCCAGCCCGCGGCCTGCACGAGAAGAAGAAGAAGTTTCCAGGACACGATGGAGTTCCGGTCAAGACCTGTTCACACGACAGAGGACGGGCACCCGGGCCAACCGGGTGCCGGGCGGCGCCCGACTCCCGGGCGCCGGTGCGCGAAGCGGGTCAGACGCCCGGATCGGTCACGGTGTCGGGCGTCTCGAAGGCTTGGCCGAACCACTTCTTCTGCAGGGCCGCCAGACGGCCGTCTTTCTTCATCTTCAGGATCGCGGCGTCGACGGCGTCCATCAGCTTGACCGAATCGGCATCCTTGCGGCCGATGTAGCCGAAGTAACTCTTGGCGCCGAAAGGCGGCATGACGACCTCGAAGGTGTCGGGCCGCTGCTGCGCGACGTAGGCGATGTTGGCGATCGAGTTGCCCACCGCGGAGATGCGACCAGCTGCGAGGTCGGCGTAGGCCTCGTTGTTGCCCGGATATTCACGCACGTCCGATTTGCCCAGCGACTCGGCGAAGGTCTTGAGTTGTGCCAGCTGCGCCGAAGCCTTGCCACCGCCGACCGCCTTGCCGGCGATGTCGGCCGGTTTCATGACCGACTTGTCGCCCTTGCGCTTGAGCAGCGCGATCGAGGCGTCGGCGACCGGCGTCGAGAACCGATAGCGCTCCATGCGCGCCTTGGTGATGGTGGCCGGACCGCCAACCATATCGAACTTGCTCGCTTCCAGGCCGGGCAGCACGCCTTCCCACGGCAGCGCGATCCATTCGATCTTGACGCCCATTTCCTTGCCGATGTCTTTGAACAGGTCGACGTTGAGGCCGACATGGTCGCCGTCCTTGATGAAGTCGAAGGGCGCGAACGCGGTTTCGGTGCCGATCCGCAGCACGCCGGCCTGTTTGACGCGGGTCAGTGCATCTTGCGCGTGAGCGCCGGCGCAAGCCAGCACGATGGCGGCTGCGGCCAGGGTTTTGAGTAGGTGTCGCTTGTTCATCGTCGTCTCCAGGGAGGGTTGGGAAGGTTGGGACCGGGGCTGCGGGGGGGGGTTATTGCCGCCCGTGTTCAGGCGGCCTAGTCTATTTGCCTATACATATTCAAGCATTGGATCCGGGTCGCGTCAAGCGTGTTGACCCTGATGGAAACCCTTATTTCGCTGCCGGCACCGGCCGTACGGCACGGCCGCGCGCGAGCCCTTGGTCTGAGCACCGCTACGCCACCAAGGGCTTGAGCATTCATGGCCTGACGTTTGCCCTGCATCGGCCTCGGGACGGCCATCATTGCCCGTCGCTTCGGGTTGCCACGCTTGCATTGTGTAAATTATGTCTATACATTACAGAAAAAGGCAGGCTCGTGCAGCCCGAACCATTCACCCCGTTCAACACTCCCTTGGAGACCCCCGTGACCCCCATCGTCTTGATCCCCGGTGCCGCCCCACTCGCCGACTGGCGTGCCATCTATCGCGGCGCCGCGTTGCGGCTCGACCCCGCCTGTGCCGCCGGGGTCCAGGCCAGCGCCGACACCGTGGCGCGCATCGTCGCCAAGGGCGATCCGGTCTACGGCATCAACACCGGCTTTGGCAAGCTTGCGAGCGTGCGCATCGAGGCGGCCGATCTGGAAACCCTGCAGCGCAACATCGTGCTGTCGCATGCGGCCGGTGTCGGCGAGCCGATGCCACAGGCGATCACACGCCTGATGATGGCGCTCAAGCTGGCCAGCCTGGCGCAAGGCGCATCGGGCATCCGCCCGACGACGCTGGCACTGCTTGAGGCGATGCTATGATCGGCGTCGGCGAGGCCTTCACCGCCAACGGCCGGCTGCCGGCCAGAGAAGCGCTGGAGCAGGCTGGCCTCGAACCCGTGGTGCTCGGCCCCAAGGAGGGCCTGGCGCTGCTCAACGGCACCCAGTTCTCGACCGCGAACGCGCTGGCCGCATTGTTCGAGGCCGAGGTGCTGTATCGCAGTGCGCTGGTGACCGGCGCGCTCTCGACCGATGCGGCGCGTGGCTCTGACGCGCCCTTCGATCCGCGCATCCATCAGCTGCGCAAGCACAAGGGGCAGATTGAAACCGCCAACGCCTTGCGCAACTTGCTGGCGGGCAGCCCGATCCGCGCCTCGCACCTGCATGGCGACGAGCGCGTGCAGGACCCGTATTGCCTGCGATGCCAGCCGCAAGTGATGGGCGCCTGCCTGGACGTGCTGCGCCACGCCGCCACGCTGCTGCACACCGAGGCCAATGGCGTCTCGGACAACCCGCTGATCTTCAGCGCCGAGGGCGATGCGCTCTCCGGCGGCAACTTCCACGCTGAACCGGTGGCTTTTGCGGCCGACATGATCGCGCTCACCATCTGTGAAATCGGCTCGATCGCCGAGCGCCGCCTGGCGATGCTGATCGACCCGGCGCTGTCGGGCCTGCCCGCGTTTCTGGCCCCCAAGCCGGGGCTGAACTCGGGCTTCATGATCCCGCAGGTCACGGCCGCCGCACTGGTGTCGGAGAACAAGCAGCGCGCCTACCCGGCCAGCGTCGATTCGATCCCGACCTCGGCCAACCAGGAAGACCACGTCTCGATGGCCGCGCACGGCGCGCGCCGGTTGATGCCGATGGTGGAGAACGCGATGGCCGTGATCGGCATCGAACTGCTGGCCGCGGCACAGGCCTGCGACTTCCACGCGCCGCTCAAGAGCAGCGCGTCGCTGGAAGCGGTGCGCAAGCTGCTGCGCGACGTTGTGCCTCACCTGGACGAGGACCGTTACTTCCACCCGGACATCGCCAAGGCGATCGAGATGGTGCGCAGCGGCGCCGTCGCAGCTGCCGCGGGCGCGGTCGGGCTGCCGGACATTGCCGGTGTGCCGGCCTGACGGTCTTTGGCCCACCCCGTTTCAACACAACCTCTTCTTCTTGACTGGAGACTCTCAATGAGCACCGATCCCCGCCACGACCCGACCCGCGTCATCCACGCCCCGCGCGGCACCACGCTCAGCTGCAAGAGCTGGCTGACCGAGGCACCGTTTCGCATGATCCAGAACAACCTGGATCCGGACGTGGCAGAGCGCCCGCAAGACCTGGTGGTCTACGGCGGCATTGGACGCGCCGCGCGCAACTGGGCTTGCTACGACCAGATCCTGGCGGCCGGCAGCTGGATCTACATCGGCGCGCAAGGCATCGTGCAAGGCACCTTCGAGACCTTTGTCGAAGCCGGTCGCCAGCACTACAACAGCGACCTGGGCGGCAGGTGGATTCTGACGGCTGGGCTCGGCGGCATGGGCGGCGCGCAGCCGCTGGCCGGCGTGCTGGCGGGTGCCTGCGTGCTGGCCATCGAATGCCAGCAGTCGAGCATCGACTTCCGGCTGCGCACGCGCTATGTCGACAAGCAGGCCAAGAACATCGACGATGCGCTGGCGCTCCTCCAGCATCACTGCGAACGCAGGGAGGCGGTCTCGATCGCGCTCTTGGGCAACGCGGCCGAAATCCTGCCCGAGCTGGTCAAGCGCGCCAAGTCCGGCGCCATCAAGCCCGACCTCGTGACGGACCAGACCTCCGCGCACGATCTGATCAATGGCTACCTGCCCATCGGTTGGGACGTGGGGCAGTGGCAAGCGGCAATGAAGGATTCGTCGCAACACGCGGCGCTCAAAAAGGCCGCCGCCGAGTCTTGCGCCGTGCACGTGCAGGCCATGCTCGACTTCCAGGCCATGGGCATCCCGACGGTGGACTACGGCAACAACATTCGCCAGGTCGCCTTCGACGAGGGCGTCAAGAACGCCTTCGACTTCCCCGGCTTCGTGCCGGCCTACATCCGACCCTTGTTCTGCGAAGGTAAGGGGCCGTTCCGCTGGGTCGCGCTGTCAGGTGACCCGGAGGACATCTACAAGACCGACGCCAAGATCAAGGAACTGTTCCCGGACAACCACCACACGCACCGCTGGCTCGACATGGCGCGCGAACGCATTGCCTTCCAGGGCCTGCCGGCGCGCATCTGCTGGCTCGGCCTCGGTGAGCGCCACCTGGCGGGTCTGGCATTCAATGAAATGGTCAAGAGCGGTGAGCTCAAGGCCCCGATCGTGATCGGCCGCGACCACCTGGACACCGGCTCGGTCGCCAGCCCGAACCGCGAAACCGAAAGCATGAAGGACGGCACCGAT
>CAJDTV010000003.1_pt1 | contig 47230 bp, 48 predicted proteins | sample 7389921 | NCBI WGS metagenome assembly CAJDTV01 (sample SAMEA7055654, study PRJEB34461) | soil metagenome | biome: terrestrial ecosystem; feature: Peninsula; material: soil | place: Antarctica | collected 2016 | reverse complement strand
CCAGATATGGCGCGCGCTATCTGGCCGAGTTCTGCTATCGCTTCAATCGCCGCTTTGACCTGCCCGCGATGCCGCCCAGGCTGCCGCTCAAGGCGATTCCTGTGTCTGACGCAGGTAGCGCCTCAGGCAAGGTTGTCTTTGGCCCTGCGGGGTGAACACGGGAAGATCAGTGAATCCAGGTTTCGACGTTGACGATTCCAAACGTAGCAGTCAAGTGCTTCAATCCGATCAACTGACCGGTGCTTGTCTGAAACATCATCTGTGCTTGGATCCCAGCGAAGCGCGCATGATTTCCAGGATCGCACCCCACTGGCGTTTTCCAATTCATCATTTGTGTGGCCGAAAGGAACGGATAGGTGAGGACCAAACAGTTCGAGTGGGAGAGCTTTTCGGCGATTTGCCGAGAGCTGTAATGACCTTACATACCCGGAAACCCGCGTGGACGAGAGCCGAGGCGGCTGTGGCCCCGGAAAAATGCGAGCTAGGGCAATGGAGTTGCTTAGCTTGACTGGCTTCCTCGAAGTTTGCTGGGCGAGCGGTGTACCGCCGGGGCTTTCAGTATTTGGAATGACTGGCCGGGGTTTCGATCCGGGTCACCTGCTCCTTCGCTCGGGAGTCCACGATCTGTCGATCGCCCACGCATTCCATCGGCGGCGGGCTTGGTACGAAGGATCGACGCAGTTTGCTGCGGCAACACGCATCGATCGAGACCGAGTTCGGAAGATGCAAGCGGTTGGCATGTCTCTTCGACAAATGGCGAAAGAGCTGAATTGCTCGCATACAAAGGTAGGGCAAATCGTCAAGCCCGAGGTCGGAAATAAAGAGGCGACCAGGAGCGTTCTCAAGCCCTTATCCACGACCGCGTGACTGAAGACGCACCTCAAATTCGCGCGTCGCGACTGTGCTTCCAAGGAACCTTCGCTACATCGTTTGACGATTTGGCTAATCGATGTGCGCACTCACACTCTAAAACCGAGAGCCGCTTCTGGCATTTGTGAAAAGGGCACCGAAAAGTTCCCGGTGACAGAGTGGTGCGTCTTTACACAGCGCCAAAAAGCAATCGGAAGCAATAAGTTATTGATTTCATTAGGGCACTTGTGCGCGACCAATCTTTTTGATACGCGTGCTGCCTACAACTCGACATCGACCAGGTCGCCCAGCGTGAAGCTCTGCAGGCCATTGGCCAGATCCACCTCGACCGTGACGCTTGCGCGTCCAGGCTGAGCAGCGCCCGGCCCTGCACCAAAGACAGACTCATGGATTCCTCGCTCCCCAAAATGGTGCGCTGGGGCTGGACGGCTTGTTGCGCTTTAACCGCAGCGCGCCGGTGCGCAGATATATTTTTTGATGGCCCGGCCGCCAGCATCGTGTCGCGCAACCGCCGGCGGTGGTCCCGGGCGCAGGGTGGCACGTTCCATGCTTCGAAGAGGTTCAGAAACCCATGTTCCGGAGGACCCTCTCATGCGCCTGAAGACCAGATCGATCGCCGCCGCCCTGGGCGCCACCTTGGTTGCGGGTGCCCTTTGCGCCCAGCCCGCGCCGCCCGCCGCCGCACCGCCTGCCGCTGCGCCCCCAGCCAAGGCGCCGCCCGCCACCGCCGAGCCAACCCGTAACTACACCCTGGCCTACAACCTCGGCGTGGTGAGCGACTACCGCTATCGCAGCATCTCCCAGACCCGTCGCAATCCGGCGCTGCAAGCGGGTATCGATTTCACGCACAAGAGCGGCTTTTACCTCGGCACCTGGGCCTCCAACATCAACTGGATCAAGGACAACGGCACCTTTGCCGCGCCGGTCCGGGGTCCGGTCGAATGGGATCTGTACGGCGGCTACCGGGGTGAGATCGTCAAGGACCTGAGCTATGACCTTGGTTACCTGCGCTACCAATACTCCGGCAACACGGTGGATCGTACCGGCGGTGGCGGCGTCTTCAAGAACGCCAACACCGACGAGTTGTATGGCGCGGTCAGCTACAGCCTTTTCACCGTCAAGTACTCCTACGCGCTGAGCAATCTGTTCGGCCAATACGACTTTGTCCACAACCGCAACACGCACGGCAGCGGCTACCTCGAGGCGAGCGCGAACTTCGATCTAGGCAACGGCTTCACGCTGGTACCGCACATCGGGCGTCAGTACGTGCGCAACCTGTCCGTAGCCAGTTACACCGACTATTCGTTGACCCTGAACAAGGACTTCGGCCACGGCTTCTCCGCCTCGCTCGCCGCCATCGGCACCGACGCCAGCCGGACCTGGTACGCCAATCCGGCGACCAGGCAGTTCATGGGCAAGACCGGCCTGGTGCTGGGTGCCAAGTACACATTCTGAAATCAGCTGGTGGAGAACCTCGTCATGAAACTAGTCACCGCCATCATCAAACCCTTCAAGCTCGATGACGTGCGCGAAGCGCTCTCGGCCATCGGCGTGCAGGGCATCACCGTCACGGAAGTCAAGGGCTTTGGGCGCCAGAAGGGTCACACCGAACTGTATCGCGGCGCAGAGTATGTGGTCGATTTCCTGCCCAAGGTCAAGATCGAGGCCGCCGTGGCCGACGACAGCGTCGAGCGCGTGATCGAGGCCATCGAAGGCGCTGCGCGCACCGGCAAGATCGGCGACGGCAAGATTTTTGTCTACGCCCTCGAGCAGGTGGTACGCATCCGCACCGGCGAAACCGGTGCGGATGCCCTTTGAGCTCTCCGTTGAGTCCTTAAAGAAAAAAATCATGCGCAAATATTTTTCAATCCTTCTCATGCTGCTGGCCTTCATGGCCGCCAGCGCCTTCGCCGCCGACACTCCGGCCGACCGGGTTTTGTCAGAGACCGGTCAGTCCGCCGCACCGGCCGAATCGGCCGATGCGCTCCAAAAGGTGGCCGGGTACCTGGCGGCCGACAAGGAGGCGAAGTCGCAGCTGTCGGGCTTCATCGACACCTCCGGCGATCCGGCCCAAAACGCCGAGCTCGCCAAGACGGGCGCCCTGGCGGTGAACGCCGCGCCGAAGGCCGATGGCGTGCCGGACGAGCGCAACGTGCTGCACAAGCCGGACCAAATTGTCATGGCCGGCAATCCGGACGAAGCTCGCGCGCTCGACGTCACGCTGGCCGCCGCGCCGGCTCCCGCCGCAGCTGCCGCGCCGGCCGCCACGACAGCGCCCGCGCCCGCCGCCGCACCCACGTTCAACAAGGGCGATACCGCCTGGATGATGGTGTCCACGCTGCTGGTCATCATGATGACGGTGCCGGGCCTGGCGCTTTTCTACGGCGGGCTGGTGCGCAGCAAGAACATGCTGTCGGTGCTGATGCAGGTCATGGTCACCTTCTCGATGATCGTGGTGCTGTGGATGGTGTACGGCTACAGCTTGGCGTTCACCGAGGGCAACGCCTTCATCGGCGGCTTCGACCGGCTGTTCATGCACGGCATGTTCGACGCCGCGACCGGCGTCTTTGCGGCGACGGCCACCTTCACCAAGGGCGTCTACATCCCGGAGCTGCTGTACGCCGCGTTCCAGGCCACCTTTGCCGGCATTGCCACCTGCCTGATCGTGGGTGCCTTTGCCGAGCGCGCCAAGTTCGCGGCGGTGCTGATGTTCACGGCGCTGTGGTTCACCTTCAGCTACGTGCCGATTGCCCACATGGTGTGGTTCTGGATGGGGCCCGACGCTTACAGCTCCGCCAGCGTGGTCGATGCCACCAACGCCAAGGCTGGCCTGATGTGGCAATGGGGCGCGCTCGACTTTGCCGGCGGCACGGTGGTGCATATCAATGCCGCCGTCGCCGCCCTGGTCGGCGCCTACGTGGTCGGCAAGCGCGTCGGCTACGGGCGCGAGGCCTTCACGCCACACTCGCTCACACTCACCATGGTCGGCGCCGCGCTGCTGTGGGTCGGCTGGTTCGGCTTCAACGCGGGCTCGGCGCTGGAAGCGAATACCTCGTCCGTACTGGCCTTCATGAACACGCTGCTGGCGACGGCGGCCGCCGTGCTCGCATGGTGCCTGGGCGAGGCGTTGACGCGTGGCAAGGCCTCGATGCTGGGTGCGGCCTCGGGTGCGGTGTCGGGGTTGGTGGCGGTCACGCCGGCGGCCGGCAATGTCGGACTGGTGGGCGCTTTGGTGATCGGCTTGGTCGCCGGTTTCGCCTGCCTCTGGGGGGTCAACGGCCTGAAGCGGCTGCTCGGGGCCGACGATTCGCTGGACGTGTTCGGCGTGCACGGCATCGGCGGCATCGTCGGCGCGCTGCTGACGGGGGTCTTCAACACGCAGGTGCTTGGTGGCCCCGGCATGGTGAGCGACTGGGTCACGGCCACCGTCACGTCAAGCGGCATCGGCGCGCAACTGTGGATCCAGTTCAAGGCCGTCCTGCTGACCGTGGCATGGTCCGGTGTGGTGTCGTGGCTGGCCTACAAGGTCACCGACCTGACGATCGGCCTGCGCGTGAGCGAAGAGCACGAGCGTGAAGGGCTTGACATAACGTCGCACGGCGAAACCGCCTACACGCGCTGAGCGCGCGCGACGACCACAATGGGCCGTATGTGGAACACGCTTCAAGACAGCCGGTGCGAACTTGGTGAATCGCCGTTCTGGCATCCGCTGGAACAAGCCCTTTACTGGATCGACATTCCGGGCCGCGCCGTGCTGCGCACCCGCGGCGATATCGCGGCGTCGACCGTCGAGCGCTGGCCGCTGCCGCAGGAGCCCGGCTGCATGGCGCCGGCGCGCAGTGGCGGACTGGTGATTGCGCTGCGTGACGGCATCTACCGGGCACGCGAGTGGGGCGGGGCGCTCACGCTGCTGGCACCGGCCGATTACGACACGCGCACCACCCGTTTCAACGACGGCAAGTGTGACCCGCTCGGGCGCTTCTGGGCCGGCACGCTGTACGAACCGAAGGACCAGCGCAGCGCCACGCTCTACTGCCTCGATCCACGTAGCACTGCTGCGCCGCTGCTGGTGGCCAAGGCTAACGTGGCGGTGACGGGCAACGGACTGGCGTTTGTGCCGGCCCGAGATGCACCCGGCGAGCCCCCCGCCCCCGGAGCCCTCTATTGGGCCGACACGCAGGCGCCGGCCGTGCGCGCCTGGGATTGGAATGCGCAATCCAATGCGCTGACCGCCGAGCGCGTGTTCCGGCAGTTCGCTCCGAAGCCCTCCGGCTGGACCTTCGAATCGGGCGTGCCCTACCTCGGCCGCCCCGATGGCGCCACGCTCGACGTCGACGGCAACTACTGGGTCGCGATGTTCGAGGGTGCACAACTGCTGTGCTTCTCTCCTGGCGGGCAGCAACTGGCCGCCTTGCCGACCCCGGTGCAGTGCCCCACCATGCCGTGCTTCGGCGGCGAGGACCTGCGCACCTTGTTCGTGACCAGCGCGCGGCGCGGTCGCCCCGCGGCCGAACTGGTCCGCCTGCCGGCTTCGGGATACGTGGTGAGCACCGGGGTCGAGATGGCCGGGCGGCCGGTCGACTTCTTCGAGGATTGACAGACCGGCGGCCCAATTGGAGTGGGCGCGGCGCTACCATCGAACGCATGGATCCCGCCCTTCACCGAATCACCGAGCGCATCCGCGCCGCCACGGCCGACAGCGCGCAGCTACGCATTCGCGGCGGTGGCAGCAAGGATTTTTACGGCGACTCCCGGCAAGGCGACCTGCTCGACACGTCGGAGCTCGCCGGCATCACCAGTTATGAGTCGACCGAACTGGTCGTCACGGTGCGCGCCGGCACGCTGCTGGCCGAACTCGAAGCCGTGTTGGCAGAAAAAGGCCAGTGCCTGCCCTTCGAGCCGCCGCATTTTTCACACAGCGCTACGCCGGCCAATGCGAGCGGCGCGCACGCGAAGGTTGCTGCGCCGCACGCCGCTCCTATTGCTGATGGTCACTCGCCGGCTGGCCGCCCCGCGCTGGCGCCCGGCACCGCCACCGTGGGCGGCATGGTCGCCGCCGGCCTGAGCGGCCCGGCGCGCGCCAGTGTCGGCGCCGTGCGCGACTACGTGCTCGGCGCCACACTCATCAACGGCCGTGCGCAAGCGTTGACCTTCGGCGGCCAGGTCATGAAGAACGTGGCGGGCTACGACGTCTCGCGCGTGCTGGCCGGATCCATGGGCACGCTCGGCGTTATCACTGAAGTCAGCCTCAAGGTGCTGCCGGTGGCGCCGGCCGAGGCCACGCTCAAGTTCGAATGCAGCCAGATCGATGCGCTGCGCCTGCTCAATGAATGGGGCGGCCGGCCGTTGCCGCTCAACGCCAGCTGCTGGGCCGAAGACGGCGGCGTCGGCACGCTCTTTGTGCGCTTGCGCGGCGCTGTCGCGGCCGTGCAGGCTGCCTGCGCGCAGCTGGGCGGCGAGCGCCAGGACAACGCCCAGGTCGCGCCCGACTGGCAAGCCTGCCGCGACCAGCGGCTGCCCTGGTTCAGCGAGTGCGGCGCGCGCGACCTGTGGCGCCTGTCCGTGCCGCAAACCGCGCCGGTTCTGGCGCTGCAGGAGACGCCGCTGATCGAGTGGCATGGCGGCCAGCGCTGGTACCTGGCACCGCCCGGGCAGGCCCGGGCGATGCGTGCGGCAGCGCACGGTGTCGGCGGGCACGCTACGCTTTTCATGGCTGCTCCCGATTGCACAACGGGCGTTACAAGCCATTTTGATGAAAACCCTGTCTCAAGATTCGACGCATTGAGCGCGCCGCTGGAACGTATTCACCGCGCGCTCCAGCGCGAGTTCGATCCGGCCGGCATCTTCAATCGTGGCCGACTGCTGGCCGCCTGAGGCGTACCCCCATGCAAACCGAACTCGCGCCCGAATTCAAGAACACCCCCGACGGCCTCGAAGCCGAGGCCATCCTGCGCAAGTGCGTGCACTGCGGCTTTTGCCTGGCGACCTGCCCCACCTACCAGCTGCTGGGCGACGAACTCGACAGTCCGCGCGGACGCATCTACCTCATCAAGCAGGTGCTGGAAGGCAAGGCGCCCACGCGCAAGACGCAGTTGCACCTGGACCGCTGCCTGACGTGCCGCAACTGCGAAACCACCTGTCCCTCGGGCGTGCAATACGGCCACCTGGTGGACATCGGCCGCAAGGTGGTCGACGCCAAGGTGGCGCGTCCGGCGCTGCAGGGCGCCGTGCGCTGGACGCTCAAGGAGGGTTTGCCCTCGCCGCTGTTCGCTCCGGCCATGAAACTGGGCCAGTCGGTGCGCGGGCTCCTGCCCAAGGTGCTCAAGGCCAAAGTGCCCGCGCCGCAATCGGCCGGTGCGTGGCCCACTCGCGCTCATGCGCGCAAGGTGCTGCTGCTGGCCGGCTGCGTGCAGCCTTCGATGGCGCCCAATATCAACGCGGCCACCGCGCGGGTGCTCGATGCGGCGGGCATCCAGACCCTGATCGCGAAGGAGGCCGGCTGCTGCGGCGCCATCAGGTTCCACCTGGACGACCAGGAGGGCGCCAAGGTGCAGATGCGCGCCAACATCGACGCCTGGTGGCCGTACCTGGGCGAGCAGGACGGTGCTGGCGGCAACACGGGGAGCACGGGCGGTGTTGAGGCCATCGTCATGAACGCCTCTGGCTGCGGCGTCACCGTGCGCGAATACGGCCACATGCTCAAGGACGATCCGGTCTACGCCGTGCGCGCCGCGCGCATCAGCGCGCTGACACGCGACCTGAGCGAACTGCTGCCCGAGCTGGTGCCCGCCTTCAAGAAGAGCCTGGGCAGCGAGCGTGCGCAGTCCCTGGGCGCCTCGGCCGGCGTCGTCGCCTACCACCCGCCCTGCACCTTGCAGCACGGCCAGCAGCTGCGCGGCGGGGTGGAAACGAATCTGCGTGCGCTCGGCTTCGACGTTCAACTGGCAGCGAGCGAATCGCACCTGTGCTGTGGCTCGGCCGGCACCTATTCGGTGCTGCAGCCCGAGCTGGCGTATCCGCTGCGCGATCGCAAGCTGGGCCACCTGAACCAGCTGCGCCCGGCGGTGATTGTGTCGGCCAATATCGGCTGCATCACGCATCTGCAAAGCGGAACCCCTGCGCCGGTGCGCCATTGGGTAGAGCTGCTGGATGCGGCGCTGACGGAGTGCGCCGCGTCACACTGAAGTCCGTGAAGCCCGGTCCGCCCGGACGACGGACGCCGCGCGGCCAAGATCAGGCACCGCCGACGGCCGTTGCCGGCGCCACGGTGCCGGGCCCGCGCAGTTGACGGGCGGGCACCGCAAACTCGGTGCCGAGATCTTCGAGCAGGTCCATGATGCCCAGGTTGACCCGCTGCTGAATGTCGCAGTAGAGTGTGTAGCCCGGATCCAGCACGTAGTAGACGAACTCGAACTCCAGCCCGATCTCGCCAAAACTGATCAGGTGGCCACGGTCGAAGCGGGTTTTTTCATCGGCTTCGATGAAGCTGCGTACCTGCGGCGGTACGGCTTCGACCACACTGCGCGGCGTGCCATAGGGCAGACGAAAATTGAACACCACGCGGCGCTCCGTCATGCGGCTGTAGTTGTGCACCAGTTGTTTGAGCAGGTCGCTATTGGAGATGATGAGCTGTTCGCCGCTGAGCGAGTCGAGCCGCGTGCTCTTAGCGCCCACGTGCGTGACGGTGCCCCGCACGGCGCCAAAGGCGATGAACTGGCCCACCTCGAATGGTTTGTCCAGGCCAATGGCCATCGACGCAAACAAGTCGCCCAGCACGTTTTGCAAGGCAAGCGCGACCGCCACGCCACCCACTCCCAGGCTGGCGACCAGCGCCGTGACGTTGACGCCCATGTTGCCCAGCAAAACCATCAGCAGCAGCGTCCAGACGACCAGTTGCAGCGTCCAGTGCAGCATGCCAGCCAGCACAGTATTCAACTGCAGACGACGACCCGTCCCGTCCGGTGTTTCGCGCAGCCACAGGGCAATCAGGCCGTTGGCCCACAACGCCAGCTGCAGGCCGACCAGTGCAAAGGCCGCATGCGCGAGCAAGGCGATGAGGCGCACAGGGAGGTCGAGCAGGTCACTGGCCAGCACCACGGCCAGCAAAAAGAGAAGCCAGTCGCGCGTGGTCGCGAGCAGCACCGCCAATACCGCGCGCGCGGTATTGGGCGCTGATGCCTGGCGTGCACGCAGACGTTTTCCCATGACGGAGAGAACCGTGTGGGTCAGCAGGAACCCCAGCAGCGCGGCGGCGGCGGCAATCAGCCAGAGTCGGGGCGGGTTGTGAAAAAATTCGGCCTGGGTGAGCCAGTCGGTCAAGAAGTTCATCGGGTGGAGTATCCGCAGAGGAGTCGTCAGTAGTGCGGCGGCAATTCGTCGCGCGGGTTGCGCGGCGAGCCGGTGCCGCCATCGGGGCTTTGCTGGCGCAGCTGAAGGAGCTCTTGCAGCAGCGCATCGATCTGCTCTTGCTGCCGGTAGACGGTCAGGTTCAGCTGCTCGACCAGATCTTCGGTGAAGCTGGCCTTGATTTCCAGTTCGTTCAGGCGCTGTTCGGTGTTGTGGGGGGAATTCATGCCGCCATTGGACAGGAATTTTGGTGGCGTATGACCTGCGCGTTACGCGCCCTATCGCCAACAACGCCTTGTTGCACAGGGTCATGCGTGGCGGCGGAGAATTGAAAAACAGTCTCACACATCGGAGTTTTTATGGCCCAGATTCGCCCCAGCGTCGCCGACAAGCGCCGCACGTTCGGCCAGTTGCACAAGGCGGGCTGCTTCGTCATCCCGAACCCATGGGACGTGGGCAGCGCGCTCTTTCTGCAAAGTCTGGGCTTTAAGGCGCTGGCCAGCACCAGTTCCGGTTTCGCCTGGTCGCAGGGCACGCCCGACGGCGCGACGCCGCGCGAGGTGGCGTTGGAGCATTTGCGCACCCTGGTCGCGACCACCGATCTGCCGATCAATGCCGACTTCCAAAGCGGTTTTGCCCACGATGCGCCCGGTGTGGCCCGCAGCGTGCGCCTCGCGGTCGAGGCCGGCGTGGCCGGCCTGTCGATCGAGGATTCGAGCGGCGACGCGACAGCACCGCTCTTCGATCTCGACACGGCCGTCACACGCATTCGCGCGGCACGCACTGCCATCGACCAGTCGGGCGGCGACACGTTGCTGGTCGGGCGCGCCGAATGCTTTGTGGTGGGCCGGCCGGACCTGGCCGAGACGATCACCAGGCTCCAAGCCTACGCGCAGGCGGGCGCCGATTGCCTCTACGCGCCGGGCATCCACACCCGCGAGCAGATTGCTGCCGTGGTTGCCGCCGTAGCGCCCAAGCCGGTCAACGTGCTGGTCGGAGGGGCCAGCGAGTTGACGCTGCAAGACATTGCCGCGCTCGGCGTGCGGCGCGTCAGCGTCGGTGGCGCACTGGCGCGCGCGGCGTGGGGCGGCTTCGAGCGCGCGGCCCGGCTGATCGCGGAGCAAGGCCGCTTCGATGGCTTCGCCGACGCGGCCTCCGGCCAGACGCTCAACGCATTCTTTCGCGAAGACATGACACGCCATGGGCCGCAAGGTGGGCGCGCGTGAGCCGTCGGCCGGTTACTGGCGTCGAGCGGATGGCCGCCTTGAGCGTCATGGTCGGCCTCGTCGCACAGCCATAAGCGCGCTGGTCCCACGCGGCGGCTGCATAGCCGGTTGTAGGGTTGAACCCTGTTCATGTTCAGGGGGCGGCGCTCATGCCAATTAATCTCAGGTTTCTTGCCGGCGCCATCGCTTCGTGCGCGTGTGCCAGCGCGCCATGGCTGGCGCAGGCCCAACCTCAGGCACCCGCAGCGGTCGAAGTGACGTCCGCGCCGTCATCGGTGGCCATACCCGCCATGAAGAGCCAGGGCGCGGCCCACTTTGTCTGCGCTGGCATCGGGCTCGATGAATCGACTGCCATGCGAGCGGCCATGAAAGACCACGCGTTGTCGCTGCTGTTCGCGCGTGCCGACGGTGAATATATGGCCGATGTCAACGTCAAGATTACGAGCACCAGCGGCGCCAGCGCTCTTGCGGTGCGCGCGGCAGGCCCGGTGTGCCTGATCGATTTGCCCGCCGGCCGCTACACTGTCGAGGCCAAGTCGGGCGGTGTGAGCAAGACAGTGGCCGTCACGCTTGGCAGCTCGCCGAAGACGGTTGACTTCAGATTCTGAATGCCGTTCAGGTTCGTGGTAGCTATCGAATTGATAGCCAATACCACTCGTTTCACGGGCATTACGGGCACTTCTGGCTTGAATTCGTCAGACCGCCAGAGCGCACTCGACATCTTTCGCCATCGAGGCCGGTGAGTCGAGCGACGCGTAGCGCTTGATGACCTTGCCGTCCCTGCCAATCAGGAACTTGGTGAAGTTCCACTTGATCGCCGTGCTGCCCAGTAGGCCCGGCGCTTGCTTGGTGAGCCACTGGTAGAGCGGCGCCGCGCCGCTGCCGTTGACATCGATCTTCTCCATCATGGGAAAGCTAACGCCGTAGTTCTCCACGCAAAAGACGCCGATTTCCTCGTTGCTCCCAGGGTCCTGCGCGCCGAACTGGTTAGACGGAAAACCCAGCACCACCAGGCCCTGGTCGGCATACGTTTCGTGCAGTGTTTCGAGTCCCGCAAACTGCGGCGTGAAACCGCACTTGCTTGCGGTATTGACGATCAGCAGCACCTTGCCACGGTATTTCGAGAGCGCCAAGGCCTTGCCATCGATCTTCTGGGCCTTGAAGTCGTAAACCGTCGTCATGGAGAGTCCTTGCAAAGTGGAGGCGAGCAGTCATCATCGTCCTGGCCCGCCGATCGCGCAAACGCCGACCACACCGCGGCCACCACGATCAATGCGCCGCCGGTCCAGAGACGCGGGCTCAGAACTGAAGCACCGAGCAGTGCCGACGAGCCGCTGGCAAACAACACCTCCGACAGCATGATGACCGCGGTGGCGTTGGCCGCAAGGCGCGCCGCCCCGTACTGCAGGCAGATGTTGGCGGCGAAAAAAGCAGTGCCCAGCAGCACGGCCCAGCCGATCCAGCCGGGCGTCACCAGCGCCGGCGGCGTGAAGGCGCCGAGCGCGGTGCCGGCCAGAGCGGTCGCGCCGCCGATCAGCGTGGCGCCGCCGAACATCGCCAGCGCGCGCGCTTCACCGGGTGAATGCCGCAGGCCACGCAGCAGGATGTTGGTGGCGGCGAAGCAGAAACCCGCCGCCAGAGCGAGCCAGTCGGGCAGGCTGGCCGGCAGCGGCCACGCCACCTCGGGCGTCTTGAGCACCACTGCCACGCCGGTCAAGGCCAGCGCCATCCGCGCTACGACGCCGGGCGTCGGCCGTTCGCCCAGCAAGGCCCATGCCAGCAACGCGCTCCACAGTGGCATCAAGTAGAACAAGAGCACCACCCGCACCACGTCGCCCAGCGTCACGGCCCAGTTGAAGCCCACATTGGTGGCGCCCGCCGCCAGCCCCAGCAGCAGCAACGCCGGTTGCGCCGCGAAGGCGCGCCACAGGCGCCAGCGCACGATACCCATCACGGCAAAAATAACCGCGTAGATCAGCGTCGTCGCCCATACCGGGTGCAGCCCCAAGACTTCCATCTGGCGAAATGGAAACCACGACAGTCCCCACACCAGGGCGTTCAGGATCAGCGCGAGCGCAGGCACTGACAGATCAGCCCGCTGCCGGGTCGCTCCCAGGGCGGTGCTGCGGCCCCCTCTGGGGGCAGCGCAGCACGCGAAGCGGCAAGCGTGGGGGACACATTCCTAGTGGTGTTGGTCGCTGCGCGCGATCGCCAAAAGGTGCCCGATTTCTTCCGGGTACCTGCGCAAGTTGCTGCGGTTCCAGTGCAGGATCACCGCCATCAGGGCCGCCACCAGAATGCCGAATGCGCTGATCGCGGTATAGGCGGAGAAGCCAAAGCCGGTGCAGGCGCTGTAGAAAGCGCCCAGCAGCAAGATGGCCGTCTGCTCATTGAAGTTCTGCACCGCAATGGAGCGGCCGGCGCCCATCAGGTTGTGGCCGCGGTGTTGCAGCAGTGCATTCATCGGCACCACCAGAAAGCCGCCGAGGCCACCGAGCAAAATCAGGAACGGCACCGCCACCCAGACGTGCCCGATGAAGTTCATGCCGATCACCAGCAGGCCCATGCCGATGCCCATCGGGATCACCCGCGTGGCCATGTCGAGTCGCATGTACATCGAGGCAGCAACCGCACCGACAGCGGTGCCAATGGCGACCACTCCGGTCAGCGACGAGGCCTGCGCGGTGTCGTAGCCGAGCGCCAGCGAGGCCCAGGCCAGCACGATGTACTTGAGGTTGCCGCCGGCGCCCCAGAAGAGCGTGGTGGTGGCCAACGAAATCTGGCCCAGCTTGTCGCGCCACAGCCGCGCATTGCAGTGCCAGAAGTCGGGCAACAGCGCCACAACGTTGCGCGCAACGCCGTGCCGCGGGTTCGCGCGCAGCGGGCGCATCGCGACGCCAGTATGCGGAATACGCAGGTTGAACCACGCCGCCAGCGCGTAGACGAAGATCAGCACCGCGATCGCCGCTTGCGGCGGTGTGTCGATATGGGTCTCGATCAGCGGCAGGCTTATTGCCAGCAGCTTGCTGGAAACCGTGTGCCCGACCAGCGCGCCGCCGAGCACGATGCCCAAAATGATCGAGCCGATCGTCAAGCCCTCGATCCAGCCGTTGGCCTTGACCAGCTGCGAGGCCGGCAGCAGCTCGGTCAGGATGCCGTACTTGGCCGGCGAATAGGCCGCCGCGCCCAGCCCCACGATGGAATAGGCAATCAGCGGGTGCGCGCCAAAAAGCATCATGGCGCAGCCGGCCATCTTGATCGCGTTGCTGATGAACATCACCTTGCCCTTGGGCATGGCGTCGGCAAAGGCGCCCAGCAATGGCGCCAGCACGACGTAGAACACGGTGAAGATCGGCACCAGCGCGGCGCGGTGCCACTCGGGGGCACCGTCGGTGCGCAACAGTTCGACGGCAGCAATGAAGAGCGCGTTGTCGGCCAGCGACGAAAAGAACTGGGCCGCCATGATGGTGTAAAAACCGCGCTTCATCGATGGGCTGTGAGCCAGGGCAGAAACTGCTGGCGAGAGTGAAGGAGAGGGTTTCCGTCCGCGCGAAAATGGCAGTTATAGCATGGGGTCGAGTGTCAAAATGGGGCGTTGTCCCCGCCATCGCGCGGGGTGTTCTGCCTAGTCCGGATTGACCATCGTGCCCCGCCCCATCCTCGCCACTGTGCATGCCGACGCGCTGCGTCATAACCTCGAACGGGCGCGCCGTGCCGCGGTGGGCGCGCGCATCTGGGCCGTCGTCAAGGCCAATGCCTACGGCCACGGCATCGAGCACGTGTTCGAGAGTTTTCGCGGCGCCGACGGGTTCGCCATGCTCGATCTGGCCGAAGCCGAACGCGTGCGGCGGCTCGGCTGGCGCGGCCCGGTGTTGCTGCTCGAGGGCGTGTTCGAGCCGCGCGACCTGGAGCTGTGTTCGCGCCTGGAACTGTGGCACACGGTGCATTGCGATGCGCAGATCGACATGTTGGCGGCACACAAGACGCAGGCGCCGCAGCGCGTCTTTCTCAAGATGAATTCGGGCATGAACCGGCTCGGCTTTCCGTCCGGGCGTTTTCGCGCAGCCTGGACGCGCCTGAATGCCCTGCCGCAGGTCGGCGAGATTTCAATGATGACCCACTTCAGCGACGCCGATGGTCCGCGCGGCATCGCCTCGCAACTGGCGGTGTTCGAGCGCGCCACGCAAGATTTGCCCGGTGAGCGCTCGCTGGCCAACAGCGCGGCATTGCTACGCCATGTCGACGGCCGCCAGGACAATGCCATCGCCGCGCGGGTGGCCGCTGATTGGGTTCGTCCCGGCATCTTGCTTTACGGCAGCGCGCCCGATTTTCCCGAGCACAACGCGGCCCATTGGGCGCTTCAGCCAACCCAGACGCTCGCCACTCAATTGATAGCTACACAGTCCCTGGTGGCAGGCGATACGGTCGGATATGGCTCTAATTTCGTGGCTCAAGCGCCGCTGCGCCTGGGGATTGCCGCCGTGGGCTATGCCGACGGCTATCCGCGCCACTGCAACACCGGAGCGCCGGTGTTGGTCAATGGCGTGCGCACCGGGCTGCTGGGCCGCGTCAGCATGGACATGGTGGCGGTCGATCTGACGCCGGTGCCCGATGCCGGTATTGGTAGCGAGGTCGTGCTGTGGGGGCGGTCCACGCACGGCACGCTGCTGGACATCGACCAGGTCGCGCAGGCGGCCGGCACCATCGGCTACGAATTGATGTGCGCCGTGGCGCCGCGCGTCCCGGTGGCGGTGGGCCCGTGACAGTGCAGCGCCGACGCGGCGAGGTGAGCCATTGACGCAAGCGCCTCGCCTCCTCGATGATCTTCTCCAGGAGCTGGAGCCGGCGGGACGTCAACCGCACGCGCCGTATGCCTCCAATGCCAGTCGTCGCGAGACGGCGACGTCGATCATCGGTGCGGGATAGCCGCTGCGTGCCAGAAGTGACGAATCCTTCCACGGCTCGTGCAACAGGGCAGGCGGTGCATCGGACAATTCAGGCAGCCAGCGCCTGAGGTAGACGCCGTCCGCGTCGAACCTCCTCGCCTGTGTCACGGGGTTGAACACGCGAAAGTACGGTGCGGCGTCGGCACCGCACCCGGCCACCCATTGCCAGCCCAGTGTGTTGCTGGCGAGGTCGGCATCCACCAGCGTGTCCCAGAACCAGCGCGCGCCGTGCAGCCAGTGCTGGCGCAGGTTTTTGGTCAGGAAGCTCGCCACGATCATGCGCACGCGGTTGTGCATCCAGCCGGTCTGCCAAAGCTCGCGCATCCCGGCGTCGACCAGCGGGATCCCGGTGCGACCCTGTTGCCAGCGCGCGAGCAGTGCGTCCTCGGGTGGCGACCAGTCGAAGTTGGCAAAACGCGGATTGAAGTTTTCGGTGGGCGTCTGTGGGAAGTGAAACAGCAGGTGATGGGCGAACTCGCGCCAGCCCAGCTCGCGCAGATAGGGTTCTAAATCTGGCGGTTGCCTCGCGTCCCGTTGGCGGCTCAGGCGGTCGAGTCGGGCATGAATCTGCCGCGGCGATATCTCGCCGAAATGCAGGTGCGGCGACAGCCGCGAGGTGCCGTGCCGCCCAGGCAGGTCGCGCCCATGGGCGTAGTCGACCAGCGCGTGGCCAACGAAACTCTCAAGCAAGTCCTGCGCGCCGCATTCGCCAGGCTGCCATGCGTTGGCGAGCCCGCTGTCCCACCCGAGGCTTGGTAGCAAACCGAGCGCTGCCAGTGGCAGCGCACCGGCGACTTCGTGCCAGCCTTGCCATGTCTGCTCGGGCAATGGAGCGGTAACCTGGAGCTGCGCTCGCAGGTTGCGCCAGTACGCGGTGAACACCTTGTAGGGCTCGCCTTGCCGGGTGGCGATGCACCACGGCTCGCACCACAAGGCCGCGTTATGGCTGTGCACGGCGATGCCGTCGCCGCGCAGCACGCTCTTGATGTGCGTGTCCTGGGCAATCGACTTCGGTTCATACAGCCGGTTCCAGTACACGGCAGTGGCGCTGCTGTGCCGAATCACATCGCGCAGTTGCTCCAGCATGTTGCCGCGCCGCAGATGCAGGCCGGCCCGCTGGGCACGCAGCCGCGCATCGAGCGCGGCCAGAGAGTGATGCAGCCACCAGAGGCTGGCGGCGCCGGCGGGCCAATCGTCATCCTCGTCATCGGTCGAGTGGATGTAGAGCGGTAGCACGTGTGCATGCGCCGCACGTGCCGCGGTCAACGCGGGGTTGTCGGCGAGCCGCAGGTCGCGCCGGAACAGGATCAGTGCGGTGCTCATGAAGGGCCGTTGACAAGCTTCTTTAGCCAGCGCATCGCGCCACCAATCATCGGGAACTTTTCGTACAGCTCCTCGGCGGCGTCCCGGTAGTCGCGGTGCAAGGTGATGAGCCCCTGCTCGTCCAGCACCAGGTGCGAGGCGCCACGAATGGTCTGCGTCCTGCGCCGTTGGAAGTTCCTGAAGCAAAACACGCAGTCCGAAGTCAGAAAGCACTTGGCGCCCTGCACCACCCGGCCGGTCACCACAAAGCGAGGGTCGCATAACGTCACGAACATGTGGTCAAAAATTTGCCGGCTGGCTTGCGCCCCTCTACTTCGTTGAATGGATCCTTGAAGGACGCGTGCCAAGCATACAGTGTACCGACGCCAGTCACTCCCGCCGGCGTCAGCTGCTCGAAAACAGACACGATGCCGGACACCGCATCGTCAAGGCTCGAAGAAGAAATGCAGGACATGCGTCACAGGCCGGTGAAGCGGCTTATGACCGGGAAATAAAGCCGATACGGGAGCAGCCGCAGCAGCTTCATCACGCCGGTAAACCGTTTGGGGAAGTGGATGTCGAAATCGCCTCGTGCCCAGCCCTGCAAAATGGCGGACGCGGCAGACTCGGGCGAGATCAGCGCCGGCATTGAAAAGTCATTGCGTGCGGTGAGCGGCGTCGCCACGAAACCGGGGTTGATCACGCTCACCCCCAGTCCCAGGTCGCGCAGGTCCAGGTAGAGAGTCTCGGCCAGGTTGATCAGTGCTGCCTTGGTCGGGCCGTAGGCCAGGCTTTTGGGCAGGCCGCGAAAGCCCGCCACGCTGCTGATCATGCTGAGGTGGCCGCCGCGTCCGCCCCGTGCGGCGCCAACCATGGCCGGCAACACGGCGCTCAGCACGTGCAAGGCGCCGATGACGTTGACCTGCTGGTGGCGCAGCATCTCATCCAGGTCGAAGTCAGTGGCGCGCATGTCGCGGTAGTGGCCGGCGCAGTAAAAAACAAGATCAAGCGGACCCTGCGCCAGCAGTTGGGAGGCGGCGACCTGCACCGCTTCGCGCTGCGTGCTGTCAAGCGCGAGCGCCTGGCTGCCGGGGTGCGCGTCGACAAAGTCCTGCAGCGACTGCGCACTGCGCGCCGAAACCACCACCCGCGCGCCGCGCGCGTGCAAAGCCGATGCGGTGGCGCGCCCGATGCCACTGGAGGCGCCGACCAGCCATGTGCGCTGGCCCTGCCAGTTAGTGATGCGGGGATTCAGGCTCATGCTTCAACGTTTTGAAAAGGCCAGCGTGATGTCGCCCAGGTGGATGCCGAACTTGCTCATCGCCGTCCGGTTCAGCATGACGTGGTCGCCCATCAGGTACATCCAGTCGTCCATTTGCACTTCGTAGGTCTTGCCATCAACTGGCAAACTGAGCGTGTAGTTCCAGTGGAAGGCATTGCCCGACGTCTGTCCGATCGCTTGCCCGATGATGTCGCCGGCGGTACCGGTGTAGTGTCCGCCGGCATGCTTGGTGAGCCGCCAGACCCGGCGCTGTGTGGTGCCGTCTGAGTACGTGAAGGCTTCATCGAGCACGCCCTGGTCACCGATCCAGATGCAGTCCATGACAACGCTGAATTGCTTGACAACCTGACCGCCGCGATCCTGGAAGATGCCTTGGGCCTCGACGCGGCCATTGAAATACTGCGCGAGATCGAGCGTGGGCTTTTCGCGTGCGTAGGCAGCGAGGTCCTGGCTCGCGCAGCCGGTCAGGGCGATGGCGGCGACGGCGCAAGCGGCCGCGGCAACAAAATAACGGCGTAGCGTCATGAGATTCCTCCCGGGATAAGGAGTGGTCCGGCCTGCGCGCGCCGGATGATCAGGTAATACAGCGCCAGCGCGGCCAGCAGCTTGAGCCCGCATGGCAGCACGCCGTAGGCCAGGCTGAGCATGTGCAGAGCGTCGGGGTCGCGCGTGCCCGGGGCGTAGCCCGACCCGCCCAGCAGTGGCAATGACAGGCCGGCTGCCAGCGCCAGGTTGAGCTTGGTGGCGAAGTTCCACCAGCCAAAATAGGCACCTTCGTGCTGGCCGTGGTCGCCCTGTTGGGCGACCACGCCGGCCAGCAGCGCGCTCGGCAGCGCCAGGTCGGTCCCTAAGGCAACGCCGGACAGGGCGCAAACCAGCAGGAACGCTGTCGTGTCGCCCGTATCAAGGCCGGCGACACCGGCAAACACGACGATCGACAGCAGCATCCCGACCAGCCAGGTGCGGGCCAACCCCAAGCGCGACACTGCCTTCAACCACAGCGGGATCGACAGCGCCGCGCACACGAAGTAGGCGGCGAGAAACAGCGGTTGCTCCGAATCGGGCGCCTGCAGCCGGTCCTGAATGAAGAACAGCAGCAGCGTGGCCGGCACGGCACTCGCGATACCATTGAGCACGAACACCACCAGCAGGCGCCGAAAGGGCGCGCAACGCCAAGGTCGCCACAAGCTCGACACGAGCCCATCGCTGGCCGAGGGCGAAGCCGGCACCGGCGCCGGTGAGTGGCTCCAGGCCTGCCAGCCCAGCGCCAGTGTGACAACGAAGACGCCCAGCATCGTGGGCAACCCGAACAGCTGCGGCAAGACACAGGCCAGTACTACGCCGATCAGCCCCGCGCCTTCGCGCCACGCCACGATGCGCCCGCGCTGCAACTCGTTGCCCCCGAGTCGGGCACCCCATGACTGATGCGAAATGCCGAGCTGGCTGTAGGCGGTGGAGGTGACGAGCAGGCAAGCCATCACCCAGACGACGAGCGCACCCTGGCTGCTCACGACCGGGAAGAAAAGCCCGATGAGTCCCGCGGCCAGGACCAGCGCCGCCACGGCGCCCGTGCCGAGCACGGCGCCGGTAGAACGGGCAAACAGCCGGTCGCTCAGCCGGCCCAGCAGTGGATCGATGACGGCGTCAAACAGCCGCGCAGCCAGCAATACCGTGCCCAGCGTCGCCAGCGGCATGCTGAACTCGCGCGCGTAGCGGTTGGGCAGCAGCACGTACAACGGCAGCGCGACGAAAGCCAGCGGCAGGCCGAGTAAGCCATAGGCCACGCCCTGGCGCGATGACAGAGCGGCCGAATGTCTCATGGCCGGCCCGTGTTCCGGCCCGCGATCAGCGCCTGGCGCAGCTGCGGCTCCGATGTTTGCGGCGAGAGCCAGATGCCAAAGAACAGTCGCGAAAAATAGGGATCGGCGACTTCGCCGACGATGCGCCCGTCGAGCTGGAACGCGACGCCAACGCCCGGCCGGTGCAGGCCGACCAGCCGGTCGCCAGCTTTCACGTCGGGCAGCGCCGCCTGCAGCGCCTGCTGCCAGCGTTCGGCCTCCTGCGCACTGAACGGGCCGGCGCGGCGCATCTCCCCGATGGAGCGTTGCGCAATCGCTTCGGCGCCGAAGTCGCGCCGATAGTCCAGAGCCTGCGCCAGCGGCACCGGCTGCGCGGCGTAGTCCCCGGGCTGGAAGCCGGGGCTGACCCACAGCCGTGCGTGGTAAACCTCGAAACTCAGAAAGCGCAGCGTGCCCTGGCCGGCCAGTTGTGTGCCGGACAGCGGCGCTGGAGGCACTGCCGGTTGTGCTGCCAGAGGGCTTAAACAAAAAGTGGTCAGAACGGCCGCCAGGCGGGCGTCGGCAGCTATGGCTTTCATAGCTATGGCCTGACCAGCGTGTATTGCACCAGGTTGATGCTGTTCATGGCGAACGCGGCTTCGCAGTAGGCCAGGTAGAACTCCCAGATGTGCATGAAGCGCTCGTCGAAGCCCCACCCCAGGATTTGTGCCCGCCGTGCCAGGAAGCGTTCGCGCCAGCGCCGCAACGTCTCGGCGTAGTCCTGGCCGAAGGCAAATTCGTCTTGCGCCTGCAGGCCAGCCGCCTCGGCCTCGCGGCGGAACTCGCTCGGGCACGGCAGGCAGCCGCCGGGAAAGATGTACTGCTGGATGAAATCGGTCGAGCTGATGTAGCGCTCGAACAGGCTGTCGTCGATCACGATGCTCTGGATGCAGGCGCGTCCACCCGGCTTGAGCAGGCGGTGAATGGTCTGGAAGTAGGTGGGCCAGTACTCGCGGCCCACCGCCTCGACCATCTCGATGGAGCAGATCGCATCGAATGGCCCGTCGTCGATGTCGCGGTAGTCCTGCAGGCGCAAATCGGCCCGCCCCGACAGCCCCAGCTGCTGCATGCGCTGGCGGGCAAAGTCCAGTTGTTCGGTGGACAGGGTGATGCCCGTGACCGAGGCATCGAACTCGGTGGCCGCCATTTCGGCCAGGGCGCCCCACCCGCAGCCGATGTCGAGGATCCGATGGCCGGACTGCACGCCGGCCGTGCGCAGGGCACGGCGCACCTTGGCATGCTGGGCCGTGCGCAGGTCGCCTTTGGGATCGTCCTCGAACCAGGCCGACGAATAGTTCATCGTGTCGTCCAGCCACAGTTGGTAGAAGGCGTTGCCCAGGTCATAGTGCGCATGAATGTTTTTCTGGCTGTTGGCGAGCGTGTTGCGGTTGAGCAGGTGCTTGACCCGATAGAGCAGGCGCCCAACCCAACTGCCGTACACCATGCCCTCGATGTGCTGGCGGTTGGCGATAAAGAGCTGCAGCAGATCGGTCAGGTGCGGAGTGGTCCAGTCGCCCGCAATGTAGCTTTCGGCAAAACCGATGTCTCCCGAGCGCAGCGCCGCTGAGAACACCTTCCAGTTGCGCAGCGTGATGGCCGCCACCGGGCCACCGCCATTGCCAAAGTGCTGCAGCGTGCCGTCGGGCAGCTGCAGCGTCAGCGAGCCGCGCTGAAGGCGCTGCAGCAAGCGCAGTGCTGTCTGTGCGGCGGCGGGAGTGCCTTGCGGCAAAACGCAGGCGGCAGTGCTGGAAGCGGTGGTGCTGTTCATGGCGGTAGGGCCGGGCTGGGTAGACAGCTCAACGGGTCACGGTGTCGGTGGGAGCGTTCGGCTTGCGGTGAAAACGCACGCGCTTGAGCCAGAGCCTGAGCGCCTGCCAGTGGATGCGGGCTATCAACAAGAAGGTCATGGCGGGGTAGCGCCACACGGCGCGGTGCAGGGTGGCCGTGTTGACCGGCAGCAACGTGCCGCTGACGCTGGTTTGCAGCAACGTGCCACCGGCATCGTCGTGATCGACTCGCACCACGGTGCGGTCTTCACCTCCATGCTGGGTGCGCATGAACCGGAAGCGGTAGTCACCACTGACGTCACAGAAAGGCGACACATGGAACACCTTGCGGGCGTGCAGCTCCACGCCGTAGCGCGGCGCATCGAGCAGGTAGCAGTGGCGTTCGCCAAAGGTGTTGTTGACCTCGACCACGATGACCCGCAGTTCGCCGTCATCGCCGTGGCAATACCAGAAACTGACAGGCTTGAAGGTGTAGCCCATCACGCGCGGGTAGCAGTGCAGCCAGACCTCCCCGCTGGCGTCGTCAATGCCTTCGGCGTGCAGCAGTTCACCGAGCCAGGCCAGCGCGCCGCCCTGCTCCGGGCTGCGGCCGTCGCCGTGGTCGGTGTCGTAGAAGCTCAGTGCGCCGCAGCGGTTGACCGCGAGCGGGCCGTTGTACTGAAGCAGGCCGCGCATCGGCAGCATCAGGAAGAACGTCGGGTAGGTGAACTCGTGCTTGCGCGGGCGCAGCCGGGTGTGGCGCACCTGGCCGAAGCCGATCAGCGGACGCGCTGGGGCGATCATGTTCACGCGGCCTGCGCCCACGGTATCTGCAACTGCGCGAGCAATTGCTCGGCAACGGCCAAGCCCGACTTGAGCCCGTCTTCGTGAAAGCCATTGCCCGTCCAGGCGCCACAGAACCAGGTGTGATGCACGCCTTGCAGTTGCGCTACACGGTGCTGGGCGCGGATGGCTTCCAGGTCGAACACAGGGTGGTCGCATTCATAGGCGCCGATGACGTGCCGCGCGGCAATTTCGCGCATCGGGTTCATCGACACCAGCACCGGCTGGCTGAACGGCAGCGGCTGCAATCGGTTGATCAGGTAATGCAGGCAGACGCCGGCGGATTCGCACCCGCTGTGCTGTGCACGCTCGTAGTTCCAGGCCGCCCAGGCGCTGCGTCGCTGCGGCAGCACCGAGACGTCGGTGTGCAGCACGGCACGGTTGGGCTGGTAGCGGATGGCGCCCAGCACGGCGCGCTCTTCCCACGTGGCGTCGCCGAGCAGCGCCAGCGCCTGGTCCGAATGGGTCGCCAGCACCAGCCGGTCAAAGCGCTCGGCGCCGTCCTGCGTGATCACGCGTACGCCCGCAGGGCCGCGTTCGACACAAAGCACGGGGCTGTTCAGGCGCTTGTCGGCGATGCGCGCGATGATTTTTTCTACGTAGTGTTTCGCACCGCCCACTACGGTATGCCACTGTGGCCGCTGGCTCACCTGAATCAGGCCATGGTTGTGACAAAAGCGGATCAGGGTGGCCATCGGGAACTGGAGCATCTGGTCGGTCGGGCAGCTCCAGATGCAGCCCAGCATGGGCAGGAAATACCAGTCGCGAAAGGCGTCGCCAAAGCGGTGCGCCTTCAGGAAGTCGCCCAGTGGCTGCGCCAGCGCATCTTCCTCGCCGGCATGCGCGATGCGCGTGGCCAAGGCATTGAAGCGCAGCAGGTCGGCCAGCATGCCCAGAAACCGGGGATTCACCAGGTTGCTGCGCTGGGCGAACACGCTAGACAGGCTGGTGCCGCTCCACTCCAGCGTGCGCCCGCGCCGCGCGCCCGGCACCTTGACCGAGAACGACATCTCGGACGGCGCGGTGGCAACCCGGAGTTTGGCCAGCAGCGCGATCAGGGTCGGGTAAGTGCGTTCGTTGAACACCAGAAAGCCGGTGTCAACGCCGTGTGTCACTTCGCCTTGTGGCGTGGGCAGCGTCACATCGACGGTGTGCGCATGCCCGCCAAAATGGCCACCCGCCTCGAACAGGGTGATGGCGGCCTGGCCCTGCAGCCTGTGGGCCACGGCCAGACCGGAGATGCCGGAGCCGACGATGGCGATTTTCATGCGGCGGTCCGCGGCACGGGCTTGGCCCGGTCCTGCTTGATGGCGAGTGCCACGTTGCGGCTGTGTTGGCACACCAGGGGGGTCTGCTCATCGTGCAACCGTGCGAAGGTCTCTCCCAGCGTCCCAGGGCGGCGGTCACGCTCCGCCGAGTGAGCCGTGAAATCCGCTGACGAGATCGTGGGCACAAGCGCAACAGCGGTGGCTATGAGAATTTGAGGTGACGTTTGCATTGGACGATAATTACTGTTGTCTAGGACAATTATGCACTCTAAGCACAGTTTGTCCAACTAAGCTCTAATCAGTCCCGTGTCATCTACGCTGCTCAAGGGCTTCTGGATGCGTTTCTTTGAACTAGAGGGCTTGCCGCTTCATGAGTGACCACGAGCACGTGCCGACGCAGAGCCTTTCCATCGCCGGGGTGGAAAGAACCACGGGGCTGTCGAAGGACACGCTGCGCGTCTGGGAGCGCCGTTATGGCTTTCCGAGCCCGTCACGTGACAGCGCCGGGGACCGCGTCTACCCGCCCGAACAGGTCGTGCGTCTGCGCACGATTCGGCGCCTGCTGGATGCGGGTCACCGGCCAGGGCGCATCGTGGCGCTGGAGTTACCAGCCCTGCATGCCTTGATCGAGCCGGCACAACGGGTCGAGCCGGTGTCGCGCGCAATCGTCGACGCCGGTTCCCTCGCTGCCTATATCGATCTGATCGGACGCCACGATGTGCCGGGCCTGCGACGGGAGTTGACCCAGTCCAGACTGCGGCTCGGACTGGTCGATTTCGTCACCTCGCTGATTGCTCGGCTCAACACCGCCGTGGGGGATGCGTGGGCGGACGGTCGGCTTCAGGTCTTCGAGGAACACCTCTACACGGAATGCGTGACCGGTGTGTTGCGCAACGCCATTGCGAGCGTTCCGGCGCCCCAGGGTACGGGCGCTCCTCGCGTCCTCCTGACCACGGTTCCACAGGAGCCGCACCAGTTGGGGCTCCTTATGGTGGAGGCTTTGCTCGCGCTGGAAGGTTGCCAATGTCTGGCGTTGGGTTCCCAAACGCCGATTCCCGACATCGTGCAGGCCGCCCAGGCACAGCGCGCCGACATCGTGGCCCTGAGCTTTACCGCGACGCTGAGCGCGAATACTGTGGTCACTGCCTTGCGGGAGTTAAGAGGGCAACTGCCGCAACGTGTCGCCATCTGGGTGGGCGGGCGGTGTCCCGTGCTCTACCAGCGCGACATGCCGGGCGTGTTGCCAGTGCGAGCGCTCCAATCGCTATGCGAGCAGGTGGCGCACTGGCGCGCTGCGGCACTGAACGCCTGAGCTCGCCCATAGTGGCCGCCGACATGGCGAGGCCTCAAAGCCGTTGCCGAGGCGACCGACTAGCCTGCGGCACGTTGGTGAAGGGATTGGAGTCAGGCTTGCGCGGAACTCGCTCTCACGGCCCGGCCCGCCTGAGACTGGCCGGTGCGTGGCCGCGTCCAGTCAGCCGTAGCGGTTTTCGAGCGCATCCCACTGCGGCTTGCCCACCAGCCGCTGGCGCTCGGCAAACGGCGCTACCAGAGCGGCGTCTTGCGTCAGGGTGCGCGTATCGCGCAGCACCGTAAGCGCCTTTTGCATGCCCGCCAGGGCCCCCTGCAGCGCCGCGTTGGCGTAGAGCACCACGCCATAGCCCATCGCCCCCAACGCCCGGGCGTCCGAAATCGGGGTCTTGCCGCCAATCACCATGTTGATCAGTTGCGGCGTCGCCAGGCGCTGCGGCAAGGCGCGGATTTCTTTGGCGGTGGTGACCGCCTCGACAAACAGCAGGTCGGCGCCCGCCTCCGCGTAGCGTTGCGCCCGCTCGATGGCTGCTTCGAACCCTTCGCTGGCGCACGCATCGGTACGCGCCATGATCATCAGGTCGGGCTGGGTCCGGGCATCCACGGCTGCCCTGATCTTGCCCACCATCTCGGCAGTGCCGATGACGGTCTTGCCTTCGAAATGCCCGCAGCGCTTGGGGCTGACCTGGTCTTCGAGCTGGATGCAGTCGGCGCCGGCACGCTCCAGCGTGCGAATGGCGTGGCGCACGTTGAGCGCGTTGCCAAAGCCGGTGTCGGCATCGACCAGCAGCGGCAGTTCCACCGCATCGCGGATGCGCGCCGTGTGCTCGGCGATGTCGGCGAGGCCCATGAAGGCCTGGTCGGGCAGGCCGAAGTGCATGTTGGTCACGCCCGCGCCGGTGACGTAGATCGCCTCGAAGCCCAGGTCGGCGATGACTCGGGCCGACAGCGCATTGAAGGCGCCAGGGACCAGTACGCCGCGGCGTGCGTCGACCAGGGCGCGCAGTTGTTGTCGGGTGGTCATGGTCAGATCAGGTCACGTACAGATCGACGTACTCGTGCACTGGCATGGCCGCCAGCGTTTGCGGATTGAGCGACGCGGCCAGGATGGTGTCCTGCTGCTTTTTTGCAAAGCGGCGCGCCAGGTTGGTGCGAAACTTGGCTTCGAGCAGCGGGATGGCGTCGGCGCGGCGGCGCTTGTGGCCAATCGGATATTCCACGGCCACCTCGGCCAGTCGGGTGCCGTCGGTCAGTTCAATCGTCACCGCATTGGCAATGCTGCGTTTGTCCGGGTCATGGTAGTCAGCGGTGTATTGCGGCTCCTCGACGCAAAAGATCCTGGCGCGCAGGCGGTCGATGCCCGGGTCGGCGGCCACGCCGTCCTCGTAGTCGGCGGCAGTCAGGCGTCCGAAGATCAACGGCACCGCCACCATGTACTGGATGCAGTGATCGCGGTCGGCCGGATTCTTGAGCGGGCCGTGCTTGTCGATGATGCGGATGCACGCTTCATGGGTGCGGATGGTGATCTTCCGGATGTCGGCTACGGTCTTGCCGACGGCCTCCAGCTGCTGGTGCAGAGTCAGCGCCGCCTCGACGGCCGTCTGGCTGTGGAACTCGGCCGGAAAACTGATCTTGAACAGCACGTTCTCCATCACGTAGCTGCCGAACGGGCGCTGGAACCTGAACGGCTGGCCCTTGAACGAGACGTCGTAAAAACCCCAGCCCTTGGCCGTCAGCACGTTGGGATAACCCATTTCGCCGGTCTGTGCGATGAGCGCCAGGCGCACGCCGCGACTGGTGGCATCGCCCGCCGCCCAGCTCTTGCGCGAGCCCGTGTTGGGGGCGTGACGGTAGGTGCGAAGGCTTTGGCCGTCGATCCAGGCCAGCGAGATGGCGTTGAGGGTTTCGTCGCGACTCAAACCCAGCAGTTGCGACACCACCGCGGTGGACGCCACCTTGACCAGCACCACGTGGTCGAGCCCGACTTTGTTGAAGGCGTTCTCCAGCGCGATGCAGCCTTGGATTTCGTGCGCCTTGATCATGGCCGTGAGCACCGCGTGCATGGTCAGCGGCGCTTTGCCCGCGGCCACGGCTGTGCGCGAGAGCCAGTCAGCCACCGCCAGGATGCCACCCAAGTTGTCGCTCGGGTGGCCCCACTCGGCGGCCAGCCAGCAGTCGTTGAAATCGAGCCAACGGATCATGCAGCCGATATTGAAGGCCGCCTGCACCGGGTCGAGCTGGAACGCCGTGCCGGGCACCTTGGCGCCGTGCGGCACCACCGTGCCGGCGACCACCGGGCCGAGCAGCTTGGTGCAGGCCGGGTAGTCGAGCGCCTCCAGACCGCAGCCCAGAGTGTCCAGCAGGCAGTGGCGCGCCGTGTCGTAGGCCAGCGGACTGCGCATCTCGTAGTCGTGCACGTACTGCACGATGTTGACCAGAACGCAGTCGGGGGCGGGGCGGGGAGGGAGGTCGACCGTGGGCAAGGGTGAGCGGTGCAAAACCGAAAATGAGTTGGCCGCGGTCAGGCGGGTTGGGTTTTCCGGCGCCGCTTGATGGCGCGCATGGCAAAAGGAACAGTCACCATCGCGATGGTCAGAACCCACAGGCCGATGGTGATCGGGCTGCTCCAGAGGATCGACACTTCGCCATTGGTGATCGACAGCGCGCGGCGCAGGTTCTGCTCCATCAGGTCGCCCAGCACGAAGCCCAGTATCAGCGGCGCCATCGGGACATCGCACTTGCGCAGCAAATACCCCAGCACGCCCAGCACGGCCATCAGCACCAGGTCGAAGGTGGTCGCATGCACCGCGTACACGCCCACCGTGCTGATCGCCAGAATGCCGGGCACCAGCATCCAGTTGGGGACGCGCAGGATGCGCGTGAACAGGCCGACCATTGGAATGTTCATGATCAGCAGCAGCACGTTGCACACGAACATGGAAGCGATCAGACCCCACACCAGCGCCGGTTGCTGCTCGAACAGTTGCGGTCCGGGCGTGATGTTGTAGAGCGTGAGCGCACCCATCATCACGGCGGTGGTGCCCGAGCCGGGCACGCCCAGCGTCAGCATCGGCACGAAGGAGCCACCGGCGGATGCGTTGTTGGCAGCCTCGGGGGCGGCGACGCCCCGGATGTCGCCCTGGCCAAAGGTGCCCTCGGTATCGGTCAGGCGTTTTTCGACCGAGTAGGTGATGGCGCTTGCAATGGTGGCGCCGGCACCCGGCAGCACGCCGACGATAAAACCGATCACGCTGGAGCGCACCGTGCCCCACCACGTTTGGGCCAGCTCTTTCATGTTGAAAAGCGTGCGCCCGGTGGTCTTGAGCATGTTGTCGCTGGTGTGGAGCTTCTCGAGCATCAGCAGCATCTCGCTGACCGAGAACAGGCCGATCACCACGACGATGAACTGAACGCCGTCGGACAGATTCACCGAGTCGAAGGTAAATCGGTAAACACCGGAGTTGGAGTCGATGCCGATGGTCGCCAGTGCGAGGCCGATGAGCGCGGCCAGCACGGCCTTGACGGGCTTGTCGCCCATCAGCCCGGTCAGGCAGGCGAAGGCAAAGACCATTAGCACGAAGTACTCGGCCGGCCCGAACGCCAAGGCCCAACGCGCCAGCAGTGGCGCAAACAGGGCAATGCCGATGGTGGCCACGATCGAGCCGACAAACGAGCTCCAGGCCGAGATCGACAGCGCGACCCCCGCCATGCCCTTGCGCGCCATCGGGTAGCCGTCGATGGCCGTCATGATCGCGCCGGCGTCACCCGGAACGTTCAGCAAAATGGAAGAAATACGCCCGCCGTACTCGCAGCCGATGTAGACGGCCGTGAGCAGGATGAGCGCGGTTGTCGGCGGCAACTTGAGTGCAAAGGCCAGCGGAAGCAAGATCGCCACGCCGTTGATCGGGCCCAGACCCGGCAGCATGCCGACCACAGTGCCGATGAACGCGCCAATCGCGGCCACCAGCAGGTTGAAGGGCAGCAGCGCGACACCGAAGCCGGTGCCGAGGTTGAGGAGCGTGTCCATTTAGCGGCCCAAAGCAAACGACAGCACGCCGGTGGGCAGCACGATGTCGAGGAGCTTGTCAAAAAGAAAATAGAGGCCAATGCCCAGGGCGATGCCGCCCCCGAACGACTGGCGCCAGTTGCCACCAAAGGCCATGCCGACGGGTACCGCCATCAGCGCAGTGGCCACCGGAAAACCGAGCCACTGGAAAAGCAGGGCGTAGACCACGATGGCCGCCATGCAGCCCAGCAGCGGCACGAGACGGTTGCGCGCCAGCGTATCGGTATCGGGCGATGGCTTGGCCATCAGCCACAGGCCACAGACGCCAATGAGGGCGGCCAGCAGGAGTGGGAAGGCACGCGGGCCCACGGGTTCATAGGAAATGGGGGCGGCATAGTCCTTTGCCGCCCAGGCCATGGCGACTGCAGCCACCAGGGCCACGCCACCGAGGATGCGATCGCTTGTCATGGTGCTTTTCGTTGCCGCTTACTTGCGCGTCAAACCGAACTCGTCGGCCAGCTTGCGATAGGCCGCCACACGCTGCTTGATGTAGGTGTCGAGCTCGGCGCCCACCATGTCGAATGGAAACAGTCCGCGCTCGGCGCGCAGCTTGCCAAACTCCTTGGTGGTCATGACCTTGCGGAAGGCTTCGCTCCACTGGGTGAAGTCGGCATCGCTGACCTTCGGGCCCATGTAGAAGCCGCGGATGATGGGCCACTCAATATCGTAGCCTTGTTCCTTGGCCGTGGGCACGTCAGCCAGCCGGCCGGGCAGGCGCTTGTCGCTCATTACGGCCAGCACGCGAAACGGCGCGCCCGCTTCGAGCTTTTCCGCCGCTTCGGACGCGTCGCCCGAATACACCTGCACGTGGCCGCCCTGCAGTGCGGTGGAAGCCTCGCCGCCTCCTTCGAAGGCCACGAAACGCATGGTCTTGTAGTCGATGCCCGCGGCCTTGGCCGTCAATGCGGCCTTCATCCAGTCCTGGCTGCCCACGGTGCCACCGGCGCCGAAGACCACTTTGGTCGGGTCGGCCTTGACCGCCGCCATCAGGTCCTTGAGGTTCTTGTAGGGCGAATCTTTGGACACCACGATGGCGCCGTAGTCCGCGCCGACGGCGGACATCCACCGTACGTCGCTTTCGCTGTAGCGGCCGAACTTGCCCTGTGCCAAGTTGAGCAGCGAACCGCCCGAGAACGCCACGATGGTATTGTTTTCAGCCGGGCGCTGGGCCACGATGGTGTTGTAGGCGACGGCGCCAATGCCGCCGGGCATGTAGACCACTCGCATCGGGTCCTTGATCGCCTTGGCGTCCAGCAGGGCTTGCTGCGCCAGCTTGCAGGTCAGGTCAAAGCCGCCGCCCGGCTTGGCGGGAGCGATGCACTCGGTCTTGTCGAACGGGCCGGCGTGGGCGGCCAGGCTGGCGCACGCGAGGGCGGCCAAGGCAAGGAATTTTTTCATGGGGGTCTCCTGTCAGTCAGTGAACGGCACGCGCGGGTCGTCTTGCGTGTCCAGCAGTGATCGCTGCTGGGCACCACTCTAGGCGGCGCAGCCTTTCAAGCAGCTTTCAATGGGTTTGCTGCCGACGCGCGCGACCCCGCGACATCGCGCCGGCAGCGCGGCTCGACAGGCTTGGTCACGGTGATGGCGGCGGTTCAGGGCGAGCGGCAAGCGCCAGCACGATCCCGACCCGGCAGCCGAGCCCCTGTGCAGCCGCGGTCACGCGCATCGTGCCGCCCAACCGCTGGGCGACCGACTGGACGATGGCCAGGCCAAGGCCACTGCCCGGCACGGTGACGTTGCTGGCCCGAAAAAAACGCTCACCGACGCGTGATCGTTCCGTGGCAGGAATGCCCGGCCCGTTATCCACCACTTCGAGCACGGCGAATGCGTCCTCGGCGCGCACGCTTACCGTCACTCGGCCGCCGGTTGGCGTGTAGCGCACCGCGTTGTGCAATAGGTTGCCCAACGCTTCGCGCAGCAAGTCTTCGGTGGCACGGGCGTACACCGGAGCCGGGCCAGGCTCGAAGCCGAGGTCGATCTGGTGCTGGCGTGCAGGACGCCACCAGTCGCGTGTGACGGCTTCGCCCAGCAGGTTCAGATCAAGCACGGACAGCGCCAGCTCGGCGCTGTCGGCACGCGCCAGTGCCAGCATCTGGTTGGTGCCGCGTACGGTGTCGTCGAGCTGCGCCTTGAGCGAGTGCAATGCCTCGCGCACCCGGTCCGGGTCGGGCTCGCGCAAGGCGTAGGCCAGTTGCGCGCCGAGCGTTGCCAATGGCGTGCGTAGCTGATGTGAGGCGTCGTCGATGAGGCGACGCTGGCCCTGCGCCAGCGAGCGGTTGCGGTTCAGGTGATGGTTGATGGCTTCAACCAGCGGCGCGACGTCCGCGGGAATGTCGGACGCGTCGATGGGTGCCAGGTCGTCGGGCGCGCGCGCCTCGACGTCGTTGCGCAGACGGCGCAGCGGCGCCAGCGCCCAGTTCACCACCAGCGCCAGCATCCCGACCACCAGCAGGACCAGAAGGATGTCGCGACTGAAGGCCTGGAACAGCAACTCGCGGCTGAAGGCACTGCGTGAGTCGATACTTTCGACCACCTGGATCACCACGCGGGTCGGCTGGCTGGCGCCGGCCAGCGGATGCGCGAGCAGGCGGGCGTAGCTGCCCACCCGCACGTGCTCGCCGAAGTACAGCGCGTCGGCAAATTGTGGCACCCCGGTGGCCAACGGGTGTACCGGGTGAGGCAGCCCGGGCGTGCCGACTTCCACCAGGCCGTCTTCGGTCGCGACTGAAAAGTACACGTCGCCGCTGGCGGTCAACTGGAAAAATTCCAGCATGCGGTACGGCATCTCGACGGCGAGACCGCCGCTCGCGGTCGAAATGTTGGCGTCGATCGCCTTGATGGCGCCCAGCAGCGAACGGTCGTAGGCGGCGTTGGCGGCATCCAGCGCAGTGCGCCAGCTCAACCATAATTCCCCGCCCATGGCCAGCAGCATTCCCGGCAGCAACACCATCAGCAGCGTGCGCCGCAGGCTGAGCCGGTGCAGGAATGCCAGGCGTGAACTCACGTCGCTTCGAGCAGGTAGCCCAGCCCGCGCAAGGTGACGACGCGCACGGCGCTGCCTTCCAGGCGCTTGCGCAGTCGGTGAACCAGAACCTCAATTACTTCGGGGTTCACGTCGCCTTCGTCGGAAAAGATCCGCTCGAAGAGTTCGAGTTTGGACAGCGGTTCGCCGCTGCGCTGGAGCAGCGCGCGCAGCACGGCCTGTTCACGCGGGGACAGGGCCAGGGGCTCGCCGGACATCGTGAACTGGCGCGTCGCGCTGTCGTAGCGCAAGGGGCCGCAGGAAAACCGGGGATGGTCCTGTCCGCGCGCACGCCGGATCAGCGCTACCAGCCGGGCTTCGAGTTCCGCGATCTCGAAGGGTTTGCTCAGGAAGTCGTCTGCGCCCTCGTGCAGCGTGCTGACCCGCTCCGCGAGCGAGTCGCGCGCCGTCAACACCAGAACGGGCACGCCCACACCGGTGCGCCGCAACTCGGCCAATACTTCGTGGCCACCGCGCCCGGGCAGGCCCAGGTCCAGGATCAGCGCATCGTAGCGCGTCTTGGCCAGCGAGGGCAGCACCATGCGCCCGTCGTTGGTCCAGTCGACCACGAACCCGGTCTGCGCCAGCGTGCGGATCAGCCAGCTGGCGAGCTCGCGCTCGTCTTCCGCGAGAAGAACACGCATGCCGCGAGCGTCCTTTCCATCTTTAGTACAAACCGAGGTGCCGCGCCTGCAGTCGCGCCAGTCCGAGCAGCGCGTCGGTGAACGGGGTGGCCACCTGCGTCAGCTGGCCGAGTTCGCGCACCACCGTCACCAGCGCGTCGAGCTCGACCGGACGGCCGGCTTCGACATCTTGCAGCATCGAAGTCTTGAAGGCGCCGAGCTTGCGCGTCACGGCATGGCGGTCTTGCGGGCTGTCGGCAATCGGGATGCCGATGCGCGCGCCGATGTCCCGTGCTTCGAGCATCACCGCCGTGATGAAGTTGCGCACCAGGTCGTCGTCCATGATGAGGTCGGTGGTGGCGCCGGTCAGCGCGCTGATGGGGTTGACCGTCATGTTCCCCCACAGCTTGTACCAGATGTCCCTCTGGATCTGCGGCGACAGCTTGGCGTCGAAACCGGCGCGCAACAGCAGCGCCAGCAATTGCGTCACGCGCGGCGTGGCCTGGCCCGCAGGCTCGCCAATGATCAGCCCGTTGCCAAAGTGATGCTGCACCACGCCGCGCGCGGCCAGCGAGCAACTGGCGTGCACCACGCTGCCGATGACGTGGTGCGCCGGGATGGCGGTGGCGATGGCACCGTCGGGGTCGACCGCCGCCAGCCTGGTGCCGGCCAGCGAGCCGCCAAAGCCGCCATCCAGAAACCACCACGGCACGCCATTCATGGCCGTCAGAACCACGGTCTCAGGCCCGAGCAATGGCGCGATCTGCTGCGCCACGCTGGCCAGCCCCGGCGCCTTCACGGCGACCACCACCAGCTCCTGCACACCCAGTTCGCGCGGGTAAGCCGTGGCCGTCACCGGCACTCGCGTGCGCTTGTCTCCCTCAATCAGTGTGAGTCCATCACGCTGCAGTGCTTCGAGTGTCGCGGCGCGCGCCACCACGTTGACCTGGCAGCCGGCCTGCGCCAGCTTGACGCCGATCCAGCCACCGATGGCGCCGGCGCCGTAGATGCAAACTTTCATGAGGCTCTTTGGAGGCAGACCTTAGCGGCCTGATGTGAAGGAGGTGTCAATCGCGATAGCCGAGGTCGATCCGGTCGATCTGCCGCACCAGCGCGTCAAATACGTCCTGGCCGGCGCCAAACTGAGCATCGAACTGGAACGAGTCGTGCGTGGTTTTTTTCGCCACCGCATCGGGCACGGTGATGGCCGCGCCGAGCGCGGCCTGCATCACCTGGATATCACAGGCGCGCTGCAGTGTCCACAGACGCACGAAGGCCAGTGGCAAGGCCGGGGCCCAGGCGAGCAGGCCGTGGTTGCGCATGATCAGCAATGGCTTGTCGCCCATGCTGCGCAACAGGCGCGGCGCCTCATCGGCGTGGATGGTGATGCCTTCGAAGTCGTGGTACGCCACCAGTTCGTGGAGTTGTGCGGAGTAGAAATTGTTCTGCGCCAGCCCGCCCTGGGTGCAGGCCACGGCGATGCCGGACGTCGTGTGGGTGTGCATCACGCAGTGCGCGTCGGGCAAGGCACCGTGGATGGCGGCGTGCAAGGTGAAGCCTGCCGGGTTCACCGGCCAGGGGCTGTCGTCGAGCTTGTTGCCGGTCAGATCGATCTTGAGCAGGTTGCTCGCTGTGACCTCGCTGTAATGCAGGCCGAACGGGTTGATCAGGAACTGCTTCGGGCCACCCGTGACACTGTCTGGCAGGCGCACCGTGATGTGGTTGTAGATCATCTCGGTCCAGCCCAGCATCACAAAGATGCGGTAGCAGGCCGCCAGCTGAATGCGCGCGGCCCGTTCGTCCGGGTGCATCGGGGAACGGGCAGCGGCCGACGCTCGCGTGGCGGTGGCGGTGGCGGTGTTCATAAAGTAGATCCTTTCATATCAATGATGCGCCGCCGCGCCAGTTCGGGGGTGGGCGGCCAAGCGAAGCGGGCAAGGCTGGGGCGAGTCATGTGAACCTGAAGGCGATGGCGCCGAGTGGACCATAGTCGGCGTGGAAGGTGTCGCCAGGCAACGCCGTGGTGGGCCGCGTGAACGAGCCACCCAACACCACTTCGCCGGCCTCGAGGTATTCGTCCCACGGCGCCAGCTTGTTAGCCAGCCACGCCACCCCGGTGGCCGGGTGGTTGAGCACCGCCGCCGCCACGCCCGACTCCTCGATCACACCGTTTTTGTAGAGCAGTGCACTGATCCAGCGCAGGTCGACGGCGTGGGGTTTGACGGGCATCCCACCGAGCACGATGCCGGCATTGGCGGCGTTGTCGGCGATGGTGTCGAACACCTTGCGCGGCGCCCTGGTGTGACGGTCGAACTGCTCGATGCGCGCGTCGATGATCTCGATCGCCGGCACCACGTAATCGGTGGCGGCCAGCACGTCGAAGATCGTCACGTTCGGCCCCTGCAGCTTCTTGCCCAGGATGAAGGCCAGTTCGACCTCAATGCGCGGTGCGATGAAGCGGCTGAACGGGATATCGCCGCCCTGTTGAAAAAACATGTCGTCCAGCAGCGTGCCGTAATCGGGCTCGGTGATCTGGCTGGACAACTGCATCGCGCGCGACGTGAGGCCAATCTTGTGGCCGCGCACACGGCGCCCGCCGGCGATCTTGTTGCTGACCCATTCGCGCGAGATGGCGTAGCCGTCGGCGACGGTCATCTCGGGAAAACGCTTGGAAAAATGCTCGACCTGGACGCGCGAGGTTTCGCTGGCGTGCAATTCGGCCGCGAGCGTGGCAATGATGGATTTCGAAAGCATGGCTACTGGTTGAAAAGAGGATGCAGGTTGCTGTGCTTGCCGTCGTAGACTTGGCCCACGCCTTCGTCGATCTGAAGCGTGATGCCGATAGGCCGCTTTGAGAAAATCGGGTCGAAATGGGCTCTAACACCCGCCAATAGGTCGGATCCGGCTCTCGTTTTAATAGCATCTGGACGCCCCGAACCCATCCGCAGGTTGAGGTACACAAAGGCGTAGTCGGCGCGCCCGTCGGCCACCGCGTGATGCGCTGCCGGGTAGGCCAGTACGCGCGTGCCGCCGGTCGGGAATACGGGTTTGTCAGCCTCGTCACGCTGCGCGAGCATGATGTCGGCCAGCGTGCGGCATAACGCCGTCATGTCGGTCTCGGTTTCGATGTTCGGCGTGTACAGGATCACCAGATGCGGCATGGACGGCCTTTTTCAGTTGCCGCGCGGCGTGACGGGAAAAATGGCGTTGATTTGCCCCGTGCCGGAGCTCCCGAAATAGGGCGTGACGACCTCGGCCGGCGCCGTGTACTGGCCCCATCCGAGGGCGCCCAACAGCATGGCGGTGTCGTGCATGCCGCCCTCGCCAAAGCATTTTTCGTTGTACATCGGCAGCATGGCGCAGAAGGTCTTCCAGTCGCCCTTTTGCCACAATTCGACCACGCGCCGATCAACCTGTTCGAGGAACGGGTCCCAGACCTTGTGCATGAACTCGGGCGCTGTGCCGTTATTGGCGAAGTGGTGCGAGAGCGAGCCGCTGGCCAGGATCGCGACCGTGCCGTCGTAGCGCTCCTCGATCGCCTTGCGCACCGCCAGGCCAAAGCGCGCGCTCTGCGCCAGGTCGTGCCAGACGCACCAGCCGGCTACGCTGACCACCTTGTAGTGCTGGTCGGCGTTCATGTAGCGCATTGGCACCAGCGTGCCGTATTCGAGCGACAGCGTGGTGTCGCTGTGGGCCCGGCTCTTGACACCCATCTCGTTGGCGACGTCGGCGATCAGGTGGCCCAGCGCCGGGTTGCCCGGATAGGCATACGGCAGGTTCTTGATGAAGTGCGGCAGCTCGTTGCTGGTGTAGGTGCCGCTGAACTGCGGCCCGCAGTTGATGTGGTATTCGCTGTTGACCAGCCAGTGCACGTCGAACACCACGAGGGTGTCGACACCCAGCGCGCGGCAGCGCCGGTCGATTTCCTTGTGGCCGTTGATGGCGCCATCGCGGCAGCCGAAGTTGGGGCCCGGGAATTCCGACAGGTACATCGACGGAACGTGGGTGATTTTTGCGGCCAGTGCGAGTTTGCCCATGAAGAGCCTCCGGATGGGTGTTCAGACCGAGATGTTCGAATCGCGGATCACGCGGGCGTATTTGGCCACTTCGCTGCGCAGGAAGCTCCCGAACGCCTCGGCGCTGCCGCCTTGCGCCGCGATGCCGCTCTTCTTGAAAGCTGCCAGCGCGGCCGGGCTGCGCAGAGCTTTGTTGACTTCGTCGTTGACGCGTTGTACGACCGCGTCGGGCGTGCCCATGGGTGCCAGCAGGCCATTCCACGAATTCGATTCGATCGATGTGCCCTGCTCGGCGAGGGTCGCAATATCGGGTGCATAGACCGAGCGCTTGTGCGTCGCCATGCCGAGCGCGACCAGCTTTCCTTGCTCGACGTGATTGCGAAACTCCGGCCAGTTGCCGAACATCACCGATACCTGCCCGCCCAGCAGGTCTGACAGCGCCGGCGCCTGACCTTTGTAAGGCACATGCACCATGTCCAGCCCCGTTTGCGCGCGCAGCATTTCGCCCGACAGGTGCGCCGAGGTGCCATTGCCGAACGATGCGTAACTGAGCTTGCCCGGGTGGCTTTTGGAATAGGCCAGCAGTTCTGCGAGGCTCTTGACGCCCAGCCCGGGCGTGGCGGCCAGCACATGCTCGGACAAACCCATGAGGGCCACCGGGCGCAGGTCCTTCATGCCGTCGTAGGGCAGCGACTTCACCAGGGTCTGGTTGGCCGCGAAGCTGTTGGCCACGCACACCAGCGTGTAGCCATCGGGCGCTGATTTGGCGACGTAATCGACACCGATCACGGTGCCGGCGCCGGGCTTGTTATCGACGATCGCCTGCTGGCCGAAGCCGTGCGAGATCTCGTTGCCGATTAGGCGCGTCACATAGTCGGTGGTGCCTCCTGGCGGAAAAGGCACGACGATGCGGATCGGCTTGGCGGGCCAGGCGGCCTGGGCCGGGGCCATGCGCGGCAAGCCGATGGCGGCCGTGAGGACGGCCGAAGCCTGCATGAATTGACGACGTTGCATGAGGGACTCCGTGACTGCGTTGAGACAATGAGTTGAAGGTTGGCGTCAGGCGCCCCAATGTGGAATTTGGTGCGACCCCATCGACACGGCGATGTTCTTGGGCTCACAGAACACCTCGTAGCTCCAGCTGCCGCCTTCGCGCCCGGTGCCCGAGGCCTTGGTGCCGCCGAACGGCTGGCGCAGGTCGCGCACGTTCTGGCTGTTGATGAAACACATGCCGGCCTCGACCGCGGCCGCCACCCGGTGCGCGCGGCCGATGTTCTCGGTCCAGACGTAGCTCGACAGCCCGTAGGCGATGTCGTTGGCCAGCCGGACCGCGTCGACTTCGTCCTCGAACGGAATCAGGCATGCCACCGGACCGAAAATTTCTTCCTGCGCAATGCGCATGCGGTTGTCCACATCGGCGAACACTGTGGGCAGCACGAAGTTGCCCTTCTTCACGCGGTCGGGCAACGCCGGCTTGCCGAGGCCGCCGCACAGCAGCGTGGCGCCTTCCTTGGGGCCAAGTTCGATGTAGCTGCGCACCTTGGCCAGGTGGCCCTGCGAAATCATCGGGCCGACGATGGTTGATTCAACCAACGGGTCGCCCACCGTGATGCGCCTGGCGCGGTCGGCGAATTTGGCGGCGAAATCGGCGTAGATCGACTTCTGCACCAGGATGCGCGAGCCCGCGGTGCAGCGCTCGCCGTTGTTGCTGAAGATCATGAACACGGCGGCATCGAGTGCACGCGGCAGGTCGGCGTCCTCGAAGATCACGAACGGGCTCTTGCCGCCCAGCTCCATGCTGAACTTCTTCAGCCCCGCGCTCTTGACGATGCGATTGCCCGTCGCGGTGGAGCCGGTGAACGAAATGGCACGCACATCGGGGTGCGCCACCAGCGGCTCGCCCGCCTCCTTGCCGTAGCCATGCACCAGGTTCAGCACGCCGGCCGGAATGCCGGCCTCGAGCGCCAAGTCGCCCAAACGCGCGGCCGTGAGTGGCGACAACTCGCTCATTTTCAGCACCGCCGAGTTGCCGAAGGCCAGGCACGGCGCGACCTTCCAGGTGGCCGTCATGAAGGGCACGTTCCACGGGCTGATGAGCGCGCACACCCCCACCGGGTGAAACAGCGTGTAGTTCAGGTGCGTGGGCGTCGGGTAGGTGTGGCCGTCGACCCGCGTGCACATCTCGGCGAAGTAGTAGAAGTTGTCGGCTGCGCGCGGAATGAGTTGCTTGCCGGTCTGCGCAATGACCTGGCCGCAGTCGTTGGTCTCTGTTTGCGCGATCTCGGGCACGTTCTTGGCGATCAGGTCGCCGAGCTTGCGGATGAGTTTCGCGCGCTCGGACGCCGGCAAGCCGGCCCACTTGGGAAAGGCCGCCTTGGCCGCGGCCACCGCCGCGTTTACTTCGGCTTGGCCGCCGGACGCGACCTCGGCCAGCACTTCTTGCGTGGCGGGATTGAGCGTTTCAAAATAGTCGACGCTGCCAACCGGCTTGCCGTTGATCAGGTGGTCGATGCGTCTTCGCAATGCTGTCATGGGATTGCCCGGATGGTGTTGTGCAGCGCGCCAATGCCCTCGATCTCGGTGACGACGACGTCACCGGGCTGGCAGTCGACCACACCGTCGGGCGTGCCGGTCAGGATCAGGTCGCCTGGCGCGAGGGTCATGAAACTGCTGAAGTATTCGATCAAGAACGGGGCGTCGAAGATCATGTCCTTCGTGTTGCCCGACTGTGTGACCTTGCCGTTGACCGTGGTTTGCAGGACCAGCGACATCGGATTCGGTACGTCGGCGGCGTCCACTCGCCACGGGCCGATCGGCGTGCAGGTGTCGCGGTTTTTCACGCGCAGGTTGGGGCGGTACCAGTTCTCAAGGTAGTCGCGGATCGCGTAGTCGTTAGCCACCGTGTAGCTGCCGATGAAGTCGTAGGCGTCGCCACGGTTGACCTTCTTCGCCGTTCGGCCGACGACAAGCACCAGTTCACATTCGTAGTGCATGAACTTCACGTCGGCCGGCCGTCCAGTGAACTGGCGATGGCCCGTCAAGCTGCTCTGGCCCTTGACGAACACCAGAGGTTCCTCGGGCGCCTTGAACTCCAGCTCTTTCGCATGATCGGCGTAATTGAGGCCGAGCGCGAGGATGGTACGTGGCCGCAGCGTGGGGGCCAGCGGTGGCAGCCAGGTGAGTTGGGCGTGCGGCACGATGCGCCCGTCGTTCAGGCGCACGGCGGTGTCTGGTTGGCCGTTGAAATCGTGTGCGGTCCCCATAAACTCGCGGCCGTCGAAAATGACGCGCGCGTGCTTCATGCGGCCTCCTTCACGAGCGTATTGACCAGCGTTTCGAAGCCGGGCGCAGAGATCTCGATGCGGTCGCCCGCGCGCGCCAGCGGGCGGCCCAGGTCACAGCCGAGCATGAGAACGTCGCCCTGCGCAAGCGTCATGAATTCGCCGACGTCGGCGCGCAACGTGGCAGCTGGGCGCACCAGTTGCGAAAAGTCGATGGATTGCATCAGCGTGCCGTTGATGTGCACTTCGACGCGAAATTCCGAAGGGTCGCTCACTTCCTGCGCGTCGCGCAGAACAGGGCCGATACCCAGAAAACCGTCGATGCATTTGAACTTGACGGGTGGGCGGAAGTAGCTCGCGTGGGGAATGGACAAATCGTTCATCAGCACGAATCCTTCGACGTCGCCCCGCACGTTGATCACCATCGCAATGGTGGCGCCGACTTCGACTTCGGGCACCCGCGCGGGCACCGCGATGGCGCTGGCGTGCGGACTCCACGTGTTGGCGGTCTTGACGTACAGCACGGGCGCCTTGGGCGGGGCCTTGTAGGGCGTCTGCTGCATCTGCGGTGCCCACGCCTGCACTTCGGCTTGGAAGTTGAGCAGCGTGCCGTACACGGTGCCGGTCGGCAAAAAACTCATGGTTGCTCCAGTTCGATCAATCGGTCGAGCAGTCCGTACAACTGCATCAGCGCGGGCTTCCCCAGGGATGCTTCGATTCCAGCGTAGTACGCCTCGACGCGGGTTGAAAGCCGCTTGACCAGCTTGCGGCCCAATGGCGTCGCCTCGATCACTGTGCGGCGCTGATCGGCCGCATCGCGGTAGCGCTGGATCAGACCGTCGCGCTCCATGCGCGCCAGTACGCCGGTCAGGCTGGGGCCCAGGATGAAAGCCTCGCGCGCGACCCGGCCCGTGTCGACCGCGCCATGTTCGCCCAGCACACGAAGCACGCGCCATTGCTGGTCGGACAGCGAATGCTCGCGCAGGCTGGGCCGGGTGTGCGCCATGAGCGATTCGCGCGCCTGCAGCAGCAAGCGTGGCAGATTGCGGTGCGTGAAAGGAGTATTCGTCTCGCGCGTCATTTCATTATTTAATATATTAAATGATTGGGCGAAGTTTGCCTAATCCAAGCACCCGTGGCTTGCGCCGGGGGCGGCCTGCCTACACTTGGTGCATGGCCAAGGAAAAAACTGTTTACGTGTGCTGCGAGTGCGGCGGCACCAGCCCCAAGTGGCTTGGCAAGTGTCCGGCCTGTGGTGCCTGGAACACGCTGATCGAATCGGTGCCGGCGGCCTCGGCGAGTGCCAACAACCGCTTTGGTACGCCGTTTGCCGCGCTCGCCGGCGTGGCCGAGCTGGTGACGCTGGCCGATATCGAGACCACTGGCATCGCGCGCACGCCGACCGGCCTCGATGAACTCGACCGCGTGCTTGGCGGCGGCATCGTCGCCGGTGGCGTGATCCTCATCGGAGGCGACCCCGGCATCGGCAAGTCGACTCTGCTGCTGCAGGCGGTGGACGCCCTCCAGCGCGTGGGCCAGACGGCGCTGTATGTGACCGGCGAAGAAAGTGGCGCCCAGGTCGCGCTGCGCTCCCGGCGCCTCGGACTGGACCGCTCCCAGGTTCAGGTGCTGGCCGAAATCCAGCTGGAGAAAATTATCGGCACGCTCGATGCCGCGCGGCCGGCGATTGCCGTGATCGATTCGATCCAGACCGTTTACTCCGACCAGCTCACCTCCGCGCCTGGCTCGGTGGCGCAGGTGCGCGAGTGTGCGGCGCACCTGACACGCTTTGCCAAGGCAAGTGGCACGGCTGTGGTGTTTGTCGGCCATGTGACGAAGGAGGGCGCGCTGGCCGGCCCGCGCGTGCTGGAGCACATGGTTGACACGGTGCTGTATTTCGAAGGCGACACGCATTCGAGCTTCCGTCTGGTGCGCGCGATCAAGAACCGCTTCGGCGCCGTCAACGAAATCGGCGTCTTCGCCATGACCGAGCGCGGCCTGAAGGGCGTGACCAACCCAAGCGCCATTTTCCTCTCCCAGCACGCCGAACCGGTGCCCGGCAGCGTGGTACTGGTCACGCTTGAAGGCACGCGCCCGATGCTGGTCGAGATCCAGGCGTTGGTCGACAACGGTGGCCCCAGTGCGCGTCGACTCAGCGTCGGGCTCGATCGCGACCGCCTGGCCATGCTGCTGGCGGTACTGCACCGGCATGCGGGCGTTGGCTGCATGGACCAAGACGTGTTCGTCAACGCGGTGGGCGGCGTGCGCATCAGCGAACCGGCGGCCGACCTGGCCGTGATGCTGGCCATCAGCTCCAGCCTGCGCGGCAAGCCGCTGCCCAAGGGCTTCGTCGCCTTCGGCGAGGTGGGGCTGGCCGGCGAGGTGCGGCCCGCGCCGCGCGGCCAGGAGCGCCTGCGCGAAGCCGCCAAGCTCGGCTTCAGCGTTGCGGTGGTACCCAAGGCCAATGCGCCGAAGAAGGGTGCCCGGGACATCGAAGGCCTGACGATCCACCCGGTCGAGCGCATCGAGGAGGCGCTGGACGTTGTGCGCCGGCTCGAATAGCGATGTGACGCGGCTGCTGCGGTCCTAAAATCCTGCTCCTTCGGCCGTGCGGCCACGGTCGTTGTCGTACCGACCGTCAAGCGGGCGCTGCGCCTGTTTCGCCCGTGGCCTGTGCGGGCGATTGCTTTTCACCGATGGACTCGCAACCAAAGGAAAAAAACCATGCAGCTATTGATCTCGGCAGGGCTGATTGCCGCCGTCGTTCTATGGGGAATGATCTCGCCCGCGACGCTCGACGGCGTGTTCGGCGAACTGCTGGGCACTATCACGCGCAACTTCGGCTGGTTCTACCTGTGGCTGGTGCTCGGCCTGGTGGTGCTGGCTTTTTTCCTCGCGTTCAGCCGCTACGGCAACCTCAAGCTGGGCGACGAGGACGAGGAGCCGGAGTTCTCCATCGGCGCCTGGTTTTCGATGCTGTTTGCCGCCGGCATGGGCATCGGGCTGGTGTTCTGGGGCGTCGCCGAGCCGCTGTCTCATTACATCAAGCCACCGCCCGGCATCACGGCCGGTACCGCCGAAGCAGCCAACGCCGCCATGCGTTACACCTTTTTTCATTGGGGGCTGCATCCATGGGCGATCTATGGCATTGTCGGTTTGGCGATCAGCTTCTTTCAGTTTCGCCGCAACGCGTTGCCACTAGTGAGCTCGGCCACGACGGCATTGCCGTGGCGTTTCGCGCGCCGTCTGGGTCCGACGTTCGATGTGCTGGCCGTGGTGGCGACCGCGTTTGGCGTGGCCGCCTCGCTCGGCATGGGCGCCACCCAGATCGCCAGCGGACTGCGCGCGGCGTTTGGCGTGCCGGCCACCAAGCTGGTGCAGTCCCTGGTGATCGTGGTGACGACGGCGTTGTTCATCACCTCGGCGGTCACTGGCGTGGAGCGCGGCGTCAAATGGCTGTCGATCAGCAACCTGATTCTGGCCGGCTTGCTGGCGCTGGCCGTCTGCCTGCTCGGCCCGACGGTCGACATCGTCAATACGTTGACCACCACGCTGGGGTCTTACGTGAGCGAGTTCGTGCGCATGAGCCTGCGCATGTCGCCGTTTCGCACCAACTCCTGGGTCGGTGACTGGACCATCTTCTACTGGGCCTGGTGGATCTCATGGTCGCCCTTCGTTGGCATGTTCATTGCCCGTGTTTCACACGGTCGTTCCATTCGCGAGTTCATCGTCGGCACGGTTCTGGCGCCGACGGTGGTCGGCTTTATCTGGTTCTCGGTCTTTGGCGGCACGGCGCTCCACATGCAGATTTTCGACAGCATTCCGCTGGCGCAAGCGGTGCAGGCCGACGTGGCCACCGCGATGTTCGCCATGTTCAGTGGCCTGCCGATGAGCGGCCTGTTGTCGGTCGTGGCGACGATCGTGGTGATGGTGTTTTTCCTGACCTCCGGAGATTCGGCCACGCTGGTGCTGGGTACCATGAGTACCGGAGGCAATCCCAATCCGCCCAACCGCGTCAAGATCGTCTGGGGCGTGCTGGTGGCGGGCATCGCCCTGAGCCTGCTGTACGCCGGCGGTCTGCAGGCGGTGCAGACCGCGACCATCGTTTTTGCGTTGCCCTTTGCGCTCGTGCTCCTGCTGTTGGCGGTCTCGGTGACGCTCGCGATCCGTGAAGACTGGCACGTCGAGCAAAAGCAGGAGCGTGCGCTGCACAAGCGGATGCGCGAGCTGGCGCAAGCTTCCATCCCTCCGGCCGCGCGTACGCCCCCACCGGACACCCCGCACCGGCCATGAGCCTCCAGAGGATCCTAATACCGGCCGCCGGTCTCCTGTTGCTGGCGCTGGCTTATCGCTCCTACAGCTGGGGTGGCGCTGCGGCGGCGGCGAGCGCCATCGTGATGTTCCTGTTGCTGCATTTGACGCGGGCCATGCAGGTGCTCAAGCGGGCGGCCGACCGCCCGATCGGTTACGTCGATAGCGCCGTCATGTTCAATGTCAAGTTGCGCGTGGGCCGTACGCTGCTGCATGTGGTGGCGCTGACGCGCGCGCTCGGCGAGTTGCGTTCGCCCAAGGATACGCAGCCCGAGCTGTATCGCTGGACCGACGCCAGTGGCTCGTGGGTCGATGCGCAATTCCAGGACGGCAAGCTGCGCGAATGGACTCTGGTGCGGCCGCAGGAAGATGCGCAGGCCGAGCAGGCTGGTGCGCCTGGCGCACAGTCATCGGCCGCGACGGCTGAAGGCCAAGAGACGCAGCGGTAGGGCGACCCCAGGCCGCGTGCTCCGTCTGGTTGCAAGGAAGCACCCCTTCGTCGCTCGTCGGGTTCCACGGCTACGCGCTTCGCCTCGCATCAGCGTGCGGTTTGCATCCGCAGACGGCGCGCGGCCTCCTCGGCGCGGGCATCGTCGACTTCGCGCAGCACGCCATCGACATCGACCGGGCCGCTCTGGCGCGTGAAGCTACCGCTCAATACCGAATGGGGCGACAGCGCGCCGCGCTGGTACAGGTTCCAGATTTCGTCACCGTATTGCGTGCGCAGCAACTCCGGCGCGAACTGACCAAAGAAGGCGCGCAGGTTCGCCACATCGCGCAGCAGCATGCGATGGGCGTGGTTGTTGCCGGCGGCGTCCACCGCCTGCGGCAGATCGATGATCACCGGGCCGTCGCCCGCCAGCAAGATGTTGAATTCCGACAGGTCGCCGTGCACGACACCGGCGCACAGCATCCGCACTACTTCCACCAGCAGGGCTGCATGGTGCGCCCGGGCTTGCTCGGCAGTGAAGGACAGATCGTTCAAGCGCGGCGCGGCGTCGCCATCGGCGTCGGTCACCAGTTCCATCAGCAGCACGCCGTCGCAGAAGTTGTAGGGCGTCGGCACGCGCACGCCGGCGTCGGCCAGCCGGTACAGCGCATCGACTTCGGCGCTTTGCCATGCTGTCTCGATAGCCTGCCGGCCATAGCGGGTGCCCTTGGCCATGGCGCGCGCCTGGCGCGTGTTCTTGACCTTGCGGTTTTCGGTGTAGTCGACCGCTTGTCGAAAGCTGCGCTGCGTGGCCTCCTTATAAATTTTGGCGCAGCGCGTCTCGTCGCCGCAGCGTACAACGTAGACCATGGCTTCCTTGCCGCTCATCAACTGGCGCACCACGGTGTCGATCAGGCCTTCCTCGATCAGCGGTTGTAGTCTTGAAGGTGTTTTCATTCGCGCCATTGTGCGTGGACGGAGATCGGTCGGCGTGCCGGCTCGATTGCGATCAAACTGAGCTTTTGCGTAAACATCGAGGCAAGCCATGAAACATGCATTCAAGGTCGGCGATCACGTCGGCTGGAACTCCGAAGGAGGTCACGTCAGCGGCAAGATCATCAAGGTCCACACCGAGGATTTTGACTACAAGGGACACACGCACCGCGCCACTGCGCAAGAGCCGCAGTACGAGATCAAGAGTGACAAGACCGACCACATCGCGGCGCATAAAGGCGCGGCGCTGACAAGGATGTCCGACTAGCGCATTGGCTAGCGTCGGCGCGCCGCGGGCTTCGACCGTCGCGCTTGAGGCATGGCGCTCACTACGAGTTCGCCGCGTCGGCGCCGACGGGTGGCAGCGTGCCAATCAAGTGCAGCAGCGCGTCGAAGTCGACCGGCTTGCTGAGGTGGTGGTCAAAGCCGGCCGCCCGTGAACGCGCCCGATGCTCCGGCCCGTCGTAGCCGGTGAGCGCGATCATGGCCGGCATCGGCCCCTGGCAACGCTTGCGCATGCGCTCGGCAACCTCGTAGCCGTTCATCTCGGGCAAGCCGATGTCACACAGCACCACCTGGGGTTGTTGCTGGGCGAATGACTCCAGCGCGGCCGGGCCGTCCAGCGCGATGGTGATCTCGTGGCCTTCCAGGCGCAGCAGCATGGCCAGGCCGGCGCCGGCGCCGGCGCCACGTACTCGATGCGCGGCAACGTGACGACGAATTCACTGCCCTCGCCGCGTCCCGCGCTGTGCGCCTGCACGGTGCCGCCGTGCTGCTCGACCATCGTGCGTACCACCGTCAGGCCGATGCCCATGCCTCCTTGGCTGTGGCCCAGAGAGCGGTCTTCCTGGATGAACAGTTCAAAGACGTGCGCCAGCATGTCGGGTGCGATGCCGGCGCCGTTGTCGCGCACGCGAATGACCACCGTATCCGCTTGCTTGCGCACGCTGAGCGCAATGGCGCCCCCGTCCGGCGTGTACTTGGCCGCGTTGTGCAGCAAATTGCCGACGATCTGCGCCAGGCGCACCGGGTCGCCGTCGACGTAGAGCGGACTCGCCGGCAGGTCGAGCGTGAGTTGCTGTTGCTGGGATTCCGTCAGCGCGTGGCAGGTTTCGGCGGCCTGCTCGACGAACTCCCTCACCGCGACGGGACGCCGCTGCAGCGTGACCTTGCCGGTGGTCACGCGTGAGGCGTCGAGCAGGTCGTCCAGCAGCCGCGCCATGTGCTCGACCTGGCGCTGGATCACGTCCCGGATCAACGGCAGTGCAGGGTCAGCGTGGTCGATCCGGGCCAGCAGCGCGGCGGCACTGCGAATCGGCGCCAGCGGGTTGCGCAGCTCATGCGCCAGCATGGCGAGGAATTCTTCCTGCTGGCGATGCGCCTGCCCTGCCGCATCGGTCAGTACGCGGGCTTTCAGCGTGGCTATCACCAGTTCTGCGTTGGCTTCCCGCAGGTCTGTATAGCGGTGCTGTGCGGCGGACTGCACTACG
>CAJDTV010000026.1_pt1 | contig 47274 bp, 44 predicted proteins | sample 7389921 | NCBI WGS metagenome assembly CAJDTV01 (sample SAMEA7055654, study PRJEB34461) | soil metagenome | biome: terrestrial ecosystem; feature: Peninsula; material: soil | place: Antarctica | collected 2016 | reverse complement strand
ACCAAGCAGGACGTGCTGGACCTGATTGCCCAGCAATTCACTTTTCCCGCGCATTTCGGCAAGAACTTCGACGCGCTCTACGACTGCATGACCGACCCGCTGCATAAGTCGGGCCCGCAACCGGGCTTCATCATCGTGCTTGAGCAGATCCCGGCCAATGCCAAGTTCGACAAAGAGGCGCGCGAGCAGTTGCTCGATATCTTCCGTGACGCCGCCGACTACTGGGGGGACCGGAAGATACCATTCCGGTGCTTCTATTCTTTTCTGTAGCCCGTTCTGCACCCACCAGCCAAGCAGAACGGGCGAACGAGGCACCAGCCAACATCGAAGGCATGGTGCTTCACGGCAACACCAGCGACCCGGCGGCAGAAAAAATGCCGACCGACAAACTGATCGATATCTCTCCTCTCGCGCTGCGCATGAGCAGCCCGTTCAACTCGGGCTATTGGCTGGCCGCGGCGTAACGGTTGCTTGCCTCAAGCTGCGCGCACTGCCTGTCGCCAGCCCCGGCGCCACTGCCAGAGACAACGGCTGTTCGGGTCGATCCCAATCAGTGGCGCCTTTGAACGAGCAAGCCCGTCTTTGACGGGCTTTCTTTGTTTCAATCACAACACCGGCGCTTGGCTGACCGACGCAGGCTTCCCCACGGCGAGTTTTCCTGAGGATGGTTCGTAATGAGGCCCACTGGATCGGCAAGCAAGCTCATCCTTGGAGCACTCCTTCAGCACGCGTCGACCCGCCCCCACCCATAGCTTGGTACAAAGCTGCGCTGTCGACCAGTCGTTGCGCCTGAGCGGCGATCAGGTTGATTCGATTTTGTTGCGCCTGCTGTTGGGCTGTGAGCAGCTGCAGATAACTGGCGGCGCCCAGGGCGTACTGCCTTCGAAGAGACTCCAGAGAGCCTTGCGCCGCAGCATCGGCGGTTGCCAGCGCAGCCAGTGTCTGCGCATCGTTGTCCAGCGCCCGTAATACGTCAGCGACATTGCGCAGGGCTTCGAGCACGACGCTCTGGTAGTTTGCCGTGGCCGCATCGAATTCGGCCAGTGACGCACGCTTTTGAGCGGTTAGGCCGGGATTGAAAAGCGGTTGAGTCAACTGTCCGACGAGAGCCCATACCGCAGAGCCACCGCCGAACAATGCGCCCGTGCTCAACGCCTGCGAACCGAGGCTGGCACTGATGTTGAGTTGTGGATACAACTTGGCGACTGTGACGCCGTATTCTGCATTGGCGGCATGCAACAACGCTTCTGCGGCCTGAATGTCGGGCCGACGGCGCACCAGTTCCGACGGCAAGACCAGCGGCAAGTCAGACGGAAGGGTGAACTCCTCCAGAGTAAAGGTGGGCAAGCCACCCGCACTCGGCGCCCGGCCAGTGAACACGGCCAGCAGATGTTCGTTCTGCTGCAGCTGTTTGCGCAGCAGCGGAAGCCCGGCGCGCGTCTGCTCCACCTGGGTTTGCAAGGCCAGTGCTTCGTCCGGCGCGGCCTGACCGAAGCGAACTCGCTCTCGCGTGAGGTGCAGTTGCTCGTCCTGGGCGCGGAGGATGGCCTCCGTGGACTGGATTTGCCCGGCAAGCCTGGCTTCCGTGATGACGGTGGTAACAATGTTCGCCGCCAAGGCAAGCCGCGCACCTTCCAGCTCGTGGCGCCGATACTCGGTGCGGGCAGCCAAGGCTTCCAGAGCACGCCGGTTGCCACCGGCCAGATCGAGTTGGTAATTCACGCCGACACTGGCGTTGTACAAACTGAAGTCGCGCGCATCGCCGGTCTGCCCCAACGCGCCGGGATTCAGACGTTGGCGCTGGGCGCCGACGCCGGCACTCACCTGGGGATAAAGCGTCGATCCCGCCTGCGCGGAATAGGTTTCCTGCGCCTGCCGCAAGGTGGCCTTGGCGGAAGCCAGCGTGGGGCTGGCCTGAAACGCCTGCTCAATCAATGCATCGAGCCTGGATGAGCCCGGACCCTGCCACCACTGCGCGCTCACGCTCGCACCAATGCTCAAGCGCTGCGCATCGCCCAACCTCGTAGAAGCGAATGCCGTTTGCGCTGGCAAAGGCGACGCTGTGTAGCCGGATACATCAGGAGCGGCCGGCGGTTTGAAATCGGGCCCGACGGCACAGCCAGCCAGCAACCCGACAAGGATGAAGCCCGCGAGGACGCGAACCGGGTTGTAGTCGTTCTGCGTGCCATGAACGCCGAGACGGCGCATCACTTCAGCGTTGTGCATAGAAATGCTCCACGAATGATTTACGAAAGTCCTGGTGGCAGGCCAGGCAGCTGTTTTTCAGCGTCGCGAAAGATGAAGTCACACAAACCTATCGGCCTTGCGCCAGAACGACCCGCCAGCCGATGGTCGCGATCACCGCCCACACCAAGGTCCGCAAGCTCATGGCAATGACCGTGCGCATTTCGTAAGCTCCGCCGGCATAGACGTGCGCGCCCAATGCAGCAAAGACCATCGCTGTTGCTGCGGCAATGGCGATAGCCAACCACGCAGCCCAACGTTGCCCGGCCCACAGTCCGGCCCCGGCAATGACATAGGCGAAGCCAGCCAGAAAGTTGAACCAGAGCACAAACGGCACATAGTTCCCGCCAGCAGTGCGTGCCGCCTCGTCGCCGAACAGGACGCCGCCGCCTTCCTTGATGGTCAGCAGGCCGAATCCAACGGCGACCAAGGAGATCGCCCATATCCAGATGCCGCGTTGCTTGCGTGTTGTCATGGTTATTCCTTCCAGTCCATTCAAAAGGTCCAGCTATCGCGTGGCGGCCGTGGCGGCAGTAGCAAGGCGCTCAATCAAACCCCCGCCCCTCTCCTTGAGGATGCGGACCACCGCCATGGCGCGCACCGAATCCAGCGGCGCGGTGGGCTCATCGGCCAGGATGACCGGCGGGTGATTGACCAATCCGCGGGCGATGGAAACGCGTTGCTGCTCACCGCCAGACAATCGCGCGGGCATCGCCTTGGCGCGATGCTGTACATCCAGCGCGGTGAGCAGTTCCAGCGCGCGGGCGCGCGCTTCTGCGTTGGGTACGCCGGCCAGCATGGGCAACAGCGCCACGTTGTCGGTGGCATCCAGAAACGGAATCAGATACGGCGCCTGGAAAACAAAGCCGATCTTGTCGCGCCGCAGCGCGCGCAGATCACGCACTTTCCAGCCGTTGTCATAGATGACGTCGTCGCCCAGCGTCATGCGGCCGGCGGTAGGGTCGATCACCGCGCCCAGGCATTTAAGCAAAGTGCTTTTGCCCGAGCCCGAAGGGCCGATGAGACCGACCACTTCACCGGGTGCTACCAGCATATTCACGTCTTTCAAGGCAAATACAGCGGTGTCGCCTTCGCCATAGCGCTTGCTCAACCCCTCGATATGGATGCCCTTTCTACTCATTTCCCTATCCAATGGCTTCGGCCGGATCGACCTTGAGTGCCATGCGGATGGCCACAAGACTGGCCAGTACGCAGATCAACAGCACGGCGAAAAAGCCGGCCACGGAATCCATTGGGACGATGGCCAGAATCACCAGGAACATGGCGATCTGCTTGGCCGAGGTCGCGATCAGCTTGCCGATCAAAATGCCTTCCATCTGGGCCCGGGTGTAGACGGTCAAACGCTTCCAGCGCCGGATGGATTCGGCCACGTCGTGCGGCGCATAACCAGGTTTCAGAGTCACCAGCACGGCGTTGACGAAGGCGTTGGTACTTTGCGAAGCGATCACGGCATCCAGCAGTCCGGGCACGCCGGGTCGGTTGAAGGCTGGGTTGGCTTCGGTGCGACGCCGGCTTTGCCAGATGGCGTCGTTGTCCTTGAGGAACTGCGCCTCCTGCGCGTCCTTGAGCGCAATGAATATCATGGGGTCGCCACTGGACGACACCATGCGCCGGGTCAGTCCGACGACGGTGTATTGGTTGCGGCGAATCACAATGCGATCGCCCAATTGGAAGCCGGCGGCGATGTCGGCCACCGCCTCATAGTGGCCGCGCGTGAGTTGGCGTCCCGCGACCAGATAGGGGGGCCATCCCGGTGTCGCTCCCAGCTTTCCGGGTGCGATGCCGACCACCATGGTGCGTACGTCACTCTGGCCCTTGCGTACCTGCATGGTCAGGTAGGTCACGTTCGCTGCCTGGGCGACCCCCGGCATGGCGAGGATGGCGCGATACACGTCATCGTTGAGGCTGGACGGCTCCGCGTAAGGCCCCAGCGTATCCTTTTGTACCACCCATATTTCGGCACCGCTGTTATCGAGCAGTGACTTGCCATCGTCCACCATGCCGCGGTACACGCCCGCCATGACCAGGGTGACGCCGATCAACAGACCCAGACCGACGCCCGTGAAGACGAACTTTCCCCAAGCGTGGAGAATGTCGCGGCCCGCCAGGCTGATCATCGTGACACTCCCGGAATGTGGTCGACCACATGGATGCGGCTGCGCGCCGCCAGCGCCTTTTCGCTATAGGTCACGACCTGGTCTCCATTCTTGAGCCCTTCGCGCACCTGCACGTCACCATCGAGGTCGGAAGCGCCGAGCTTCACCGGGGAGAAACGCAGATCACCCGCCACGATTTGCCAGACACCCACTTTGTCGCCCTGGCGCTGGACGGCGGCGTTGGGGATCACCGGGGCGGCCGGGAGTGCCGGCAGGTCAATGGTGACTTCCGCCAGTTCACCCACGGGCGGTAAAGGCACTGGCTTGTTATCGAATGTCGCCTTGGCGAGCATTTCCTCAGTGACCGCATCGGCCTTGGGTTCCACGCGCAGCACGCGACCTTGCAACACTTGGCCGCTGCGCGAACGCAGGACGATACGAGCCGGCAGCCCCCGCGCCAGCCCCGATGCGCTGAGCTGGTCGAAGCGCACATTGACCCACAAACTCCGGGGGTCGATCACTTCCACCACGGCCTGGCCTGCGACGAGGGTCGTGCCGGGATCGGCATCGCGCACGGCCACCACTCCGTCGACCGGCGCGATCAGGCGCAGATTGCTCCTTTGCGCGATCAGTCCTTCGCGGTCGGAGCGTGTCCGGGCAACATCTTCCCGCGCCGCGGACAGAGCGGCATCGGCGATCTGCAGTTCCTGCTGCTTCGTGCTGACGATTTCCTCGCTGGTCGAGCGCACCGCAAGCAATTGCTCATAACGGCGCGCCTGGGTTTGTGCGTAGACTTGCCGGGCTTGTGCCTCGCGCAAAGTTGCTTGCGCACGCTTGAATGCCGATTCCTGCGAGCGAACCCGATCATCGAGATCGACCGGCTCCATTTCGCCGAGCACCTGTCCGGCCTTGACCAGGTCTCCCACATGCACCTCCAGACGTTTGATGCGCCCGGCAAATGTGGGGCCGATCTTGTAGGTATAGCGGGCCTGCACGGTGCCAATGCCGAACAACGCCGGCGTGACCGCTCGCGATTCCACCGTCACGACCGTCACAGCGACCGGCGCCAGCGGGCCGGATCGCAGGCCAACGTAGATGAAAAGCGCAAGCAACGGGACGATGACCGCCATGAGTGCCAAGGTGCGGCGTTGCACAGGCAGGCGTTTCATAGCGTTCTCCCGATGCCACGCCGGTAAATGGCAAAGACCCTTGGCGCGTCGCGGCGGATGTTGGCCACATCGCCTGCCAGCAGTGATTGCATCACCAGCCCCTGGATGGTGCCGATGAAAAGGGTGGCGGCAGCCTCGGTGTCAAGCGCGGCATCCAGCTCACCGTGCACCTTGCCTTGCTCAATCAACCGGTTCAAGCGCTCCCCATAGTGGCGGATGAGCGTCTGCACCATGCGCTTGGGTGCCGTCTCCCCCGCGCGCTGCAATTCGCCGAACATCATCCGCGGCACGCCGGGATGCTCGGCCACGAAATCAATATGCGTCATGAAAATCGCTTCCAGCGCGGCCATCGGGGAGGCAGCGCCCTGCGCGGCCTTGTCCACCCGGGAAATCAGGCGTTCCGCGACCCACGCCATGACCGCTTGCACGATGGCGTCCTTGGTCGGGAAGTGACGAAACAGCGCGCCCTGGGTCAGCCCCATGCGCTTGGCAATGGCGGCGGTAGTGATGTCGCTGGGATTCTGTTCGGCAGCCAGCTCGACCACCGCCTCGACCGTAACGGCCCGCCGCTCATCTGCGGGCAGATGCTTTACATGCGTGCTCACGGGTGACCTTTAAAAGATAGCAATCAATTACTATCTTATCGAAAGGTGATGCCCGTGCAAGAGGACAGGCCAACTTCTTCAGTGACGCACAGCCATAAGCAACGCGCCCGCCATCCCGAACGGCAAACAGGAATTGCGCGCTTGCGGCAGCAGCCGTTGCCAGCCAGTGGCTTGCGATGCGGAAATCTGCGGGAGTACCTCAACCCCAAGTGCACAGGCACTCAACGCCGTTGCTGGTATGGGGTTTCCTACCCGCCACGCGCAACCTACTGGAGCGACCGGTTGAGCGCGTCAAGCCGCATCCCCTTGCGCTATTTAGCCGCTTGTCCATGGCGCAGGAAAGCCGGCTTTTTTTGCAGTCGGTCGGCTCGGGCTTACGCAAGCACGGCTTGGGCGAGCGCCACGTATTCGGCTACGGGCACTTCCTCAGCGCGGCGCTGGGCGTCGAATTCGCCACCGAAATCGTGCTCGTCGAGCCATTTTCCCAGAGTGTGACGCATGATTTTGCGCCGCTGGCTGAACGCGACCTGCACGATTTCGCCCAACCGCTTTGCATCGACCTGCGGCGGCGGCGCCAACGGCACCATGCGCACCACGGCGCTGTCGACGCGCGGCGGCGGCTCGAAGCTTTCGGGCGGCACGGCGAGCACGTTCGTCATCGCGTAGCGCCACTGGAGCATGACACTCAGCCGGCCGTAGTCCGAGGTCGCCGGTTTGGCCACCATCCGATCAATCACTTCCTTTTGCAGCATGAAATGCTGGTCGGCAATCAGGTGCGCAAAGGCCAGTAGATGGAACAGGATCGGCGTCGAAATGTTGTAGGGCAAATTGCCCACCACCCGCAAGGCGGCAGGTGGCACGGTCAGGCGGCGCGCGAGCGCCGCGAAGTCCACTTTCAGCACGTCGGCCTCGATCACTTCCAGCTGTGGGCGCCCGCACAACCGCTGTGCCAGATCGCGGTCAAGCTCGATCACCGTCAGGTGCCCAAGCCGCTCGACCAACGGCTGCGTCAGCGCCGCCAGGCCCGGCCCGATCTCGACCATGGCGTCGCCCGGCCGTGGCGCAATCTCGTGCACGATGGCATCGATGATGGCGCCGTCGGCCAAAAAGTGCTGGCCGAAGCGCTTGCGCGCGATATGGATATGTTTCACCCCGGCGGGTCGCGGTACTCGACGTAGGCGCGCGCGCGCACTTCCTGCGCCCAGGCTTGATAGGCATCATCGAGCTTCCTCTCGCGCAGCACAGCCCGCGCTGCGGCGCGTCGGTCTTCGGCGCTGAGCTTGACGTCGCGCCGGCCCACGACCTGGATCAAGTGCACGCCAAAGCGCGACACCACAGGGTCGCTGACCTGGCCCGGCTGAAGGCGGTCCACCGCTTCCTCGAACTCGGGCACGAACTCGCCCGAACGCCGCCAGCCCAGATCGCCGCCGTCCTTGGCGCTGCCGTCCTGCGAGTTATCGCGCGCCAATCCGGCGAAATCGGCCGTTCCGGCCTCAATGCGCCGTTTGAAGTCCGCCAGCTGGGCGACCGCCTGCGCGGTGCTGCGTTTGTCGTCGGTCCGCAGCAGGATATGGCGCACGTCGGTCTGCGTGACCGTGGCACTGGCATTGGCCGTGCCCGCCTGGGCCCGGGCCAGCACCTTGAGCACCTCGAAGCCCGCGCCCGACAGGATCGGGCCGGCAATGCCACCAACGGCGGTTGATTGCGTGGCATCGGCCAGCAGCGGCGGATATCGCTCGGCGCTGCGCAGGCCCAAGGCGCCGCCGTTAGCGCGGTCGGGGGCATCGGATAGTTCGCGCGCCATCTTGGCGAAATCTTCGCCGCCGCGGGCGCGCTGGGCAATGCCGTCGGCGCGCTGCTTGAGCGCGGCCACCTGCGCCGGGCTGGCGCCTTCGGGCACGGCCACCAAGATCTGCGCCAGATTGATTTCGGGCGGAATCGAGGCATTGGGCCGGCTCTCCTGGTCGCGAATGAATTGTTCGACTTCCAGATCACTGATCTTGACCTTGGGCTCGACTTCGCGCTCACGCAGGCGCAAGAGCAGCAACTGGTCACGCAGGGCCTCGCGGAATTCCTTCTTCGTCTGGCCTTGCGCTTGTGCCTCGCGCCGCAGGTCGGCCACGCTGAGCTGGTTCTGGCGCGCCACCGTTTGCTCCGCTTGATCGATCGCCAGCTCGTCGATCTTGAGGTTGTCTTCCTTGGCCACCTGCAGTTGGGCCCGTTCGGAAATCAGCCGGTCCAGCACCAGGCGCGTCAACTGGTCACGCGGCATCTTGGCTGCATTTCCGCTACTGGCGAGGGCTCGCGTAACGCGCGCTTGCACTTCAGTGTTGGTGATGGGCTCGGAATTGACCAGCGCCACGATGAACTCGGCGGGCCGTTGGGCGGCCGGCGAGCTGGCGCCTGGGTCGGCCCGCGGCGCGGCCGCAGTGGGCTGCGGCGCGGCGGCGCGGGGGCCGGCGCGCATGATGTCAGTGATGCCAGTACCGCCGCCGGCACTGCGGCGCGGGCTCTGCGCCTGGACTCCGGAAGAGGCCGCCAGCAGCGCCAGGCATGCCAGGGTGAAGTTGAGGCGTAGTGGGTTCATGGCTAGAATCAGTCGTAATTGGTGAAGCGGCTGGGCGCCGCAGTCGGCGCTCGCAGCGGCATGTAGCGCGGCACATTTTGCTGCAACGAGCGCAGCGGACTTGATCCGATGCTTGAAAAGCCAACAAATTCAATCTGAAACATGATCCGCGTGTTGGCCTTGATCAACCCTGTGGTCAGGCGCTGCAGCACGACTCGTCCAATCCAGCAGCAGCCGTCGTATTCGATCCCGGCGAGCGCGTCCGTCAACGCGCGGTCGCGCAGGCTGTAATTGAGACGCCCAACCGCGTACCAGCGCCCGCCGCCCTGGCCGCGGCCCGGCCCCAGGTCTTTGCCGCGGTCACCCCACAGGTCGTTCAGCGGCCATTGCCACCCAAGATCAATCGATTTGTTGCCATCCGCCGCCAACGGCGTGCTGTCGGCCTGATAGCGATAGGCCACGTTGACTGTGCGGTACGGCGCCGGGCTGTAACGACCGCCAATGCTGGCACGCACCCAGTTGCCGGTGTCGGGGTTGTACTGCAGTGACGTGTGGGCGCTCCACTGCGGCGTCCAGTTGACCTGGGCGTCCAGCAAGACGTCACTGAGGCCCTTGCCGGAGGGCAGGCCGCCTGGCAGCGTCACGTCCTGATCCCTCAAGCGCAACCGCTGTGCCACGCCGAAACGCGCCGCCTCGGCGCCGCTGTCGGGGTCGATCAGCCGGGTGGTTGCGCCGAGCGTCAGCGCGTGGGTGGCCGAAATGCGGTCATTGCCGGAGAACTCGTTCTCGGTGTAGGCCGACGCCGAGTTGAAGTCATTGAAAGCCGAGTCGTAGTTGGGCAGCGCGCGCTGGTCGCGGTACGGCGTGTAAACGTAGAAAGCGCGCGGCTCCAGGGTCTGCGTAAACGCGCGGTTGAAGTAATGGGAGTCGCGCTCGAAGATCAGGCCGCTGTCGAGGCTGACGGTCGGCACCACACGGCTGGCTGTGGTCGCGCCATCGGCCAGCGGCGCATCGAACCGGTAGCTCGTGGCGTTGAGCATCAGCTTGGGGATCACGAAGCTATAGGGCGTGATCCACGGCCGGCTGATCTGCGCCAGTGCAAAGGCGCGCTCGCCATTGGGCTGGGCCTGGCCGTTGAGCAGCGGTGCAAATGTCGGGTTGACCCGGAAATGGGAATAGTCGGTATTGAGCGAAACGTCGAAACCGTGCCAGTCGTATTTGTTGTAGTTGGCCGTGATCTGCGGCATCCGGTCGTAGGGCGGAACGATGGGCGCCAGGTTGTATTGCAGCGTCTGGTACGACAGCGCGCGCACCTGGCCACTCCAGTCGCCCTTGCTCCAGCCGAGCGAGCCGTCGTTGGGCAGCAGGCGCTGCGCCAGCAAGGGCGCGCCGGTAAAGTCCTGCCAATAATTGTTGTCACTCACCCGATTGAGCGCGATCGAACCGGTCAGCGAGTCAAGCCCCAGGCTCTTGGCGTCGAAGGTCTGCTGGTTGTGCGTCCACAGGCCCCAGCGCGCGCGACCGCGCAGGCGGTCGGTGGGCATGTAATCGAGCCGCACTTCACCGTTGTACTTGTCCTCGATATAGCGGAATTCACTGCTCAGGTTGACGCCGCGCCGGCTCATTACCGTGGGCGTGAAGGTGGCGTCGCGGTTGGGTGCGATGTTCCAGTACCAAGGCTGCGAATACTCGAAGCCGTTGACGCTGTCGAGGCCCACGACCGGGGGCAACAGGCCGGATTTGCGCGTGCTGCTGAGCGGAAAACTCAGGCTGGGGAGCGCCGGCGTGGTGATGCCCATGAATCGCAGTTGTGCGCCGCTCGCCACGCCCACATCTTCTTCAGTGTCAGTGCTCACTGTGGCCGCGCTCAGCACCCAGGCGGGCATCCAGCCCGGGAAATCCTCGCGCCGGCAGGTGGTGTAGGTGGCGCGCCGCGCGACCGAGCGGTTCCGGTCGATGAAGTCGATACGCTCGGCGTCGCCATTGCCACCCGTGGCCAAAAAGCGGTAGCGCACGTTGTTGAAGAACCCCTCGAAGCGTTCGAGCTTGAGCTGCAGCTCGGGGCCTTCGTACACGTTGCCGGCCTGATTGACGTGCACATGGCCATTCGCCGTGGCCAGGTCGTTGGGCTGGTAGTACGCCAGCCGGTCGGCGTCGATCACGGTGTCGCCACGGCGCAGCGAGGCATGGCCGTCGATCACCGTTTCGAGGTCGGGCTGACCCGTAATGCGGTCGCCCGTGATGAGTGTGGGCCGCTCGCTGCGCTGCGGCTGCGGGATCGCCTCGGCGAGCTGCGGCGTGCGCTTGAGAGCGAGCGGCCCGGCCAGCCAGCCATCGGGCTCGCCGCCGGGCGTCGAGGTGCCTTGGGCCGACGCGCCATGTGTGCACATCAACGCCAGCGCCAGCACCGCCAAGGGCAGCGGTGGCCGGCACCGGGCCGGACGGGTCAGATCAGACATCGGTAACAAAGGGGTGGACGAAATGGCGCAACAGGCCCGATAGCGAAGGAACGGGGGTCGGCGCGTCGCCTGCGGCAGCGCCGGCACGGACCGCACCGAGCGGATTTGTAGAATTGATTATCCATGACAGCACCTTCGCGCACGAGCGCCGACACCCCGTTACCCGCCTCGGCGCCGGCTTTACATTTACCGGCCGGGGGCCCGCCGGAGGCAACAGCCATCGCGTGGGACGATCCGCAGCGCGCCGACGCCTTCGGCCGCTGGCTGGCGCAGATCGCACCCAGGCACCAGCTGGTGCCGGCCAGCGTGCGTCTGGCGTCGGCCGACGCCAGCTTCCGACGCTACTTCCGCGTTGACACGCGGGACGCGGCGCACAGCCGCATCGTGATGGACGCGCCGCCCGCAAAGGAAGAAAGCGCACCGTTCTTGCATGTGGCGCAACTGATGGCGCAGGCCGGCGTGAGCGCGCCCGAGGTGCTCGAATGGAGCGCGCCCGACGGATTCCTGCTGCTGAGCGACCTGGGGCACCAGACGATGCTCGATGTCATCGACCCGGCCCACCCGCAAGCCAGCCGACCGCTTTACCTGCAGGCGATCGACGCACTGATCCGCTGGCAGCGCGCCTCCCAACCGGGCGTGCTACCGCCGTACGACGCCGCCCTGCTGCAGCGCGAGCTGGCGCTGTTTCCCGACTGGTACCTGGCGCGCTATCGCGGCGTCGCGGTCGAAGGCCCGTTGCGCGAGACGCTGGACAAGACCTTCGCGCTGATCGTGGCGCAAAACCTTTCGTCGCCGCGCGTCTTCGTGCATCGCGACTTCATGCCACGCAACCTGATGATCCCGGCTGGCGGCGCGCTCGCGACGCCGCCGGGCGGCCTCAAGACGACGAGCGCCCCCTCGGAGGCCAGCCAGGGCACGCCGGTGCCGAGCGTGGGGCCAGCCCTGGGTGTGCTGGACTTTCAGGACGCCGTCTACGGCCCGATCTCCTACGACATCGCCAGCCTGATGCGCGACGCGTTCCTGACGCTGGACGAAGCCTTCGTGCTCGACATCACCGTGTGCTACTGGGAAGCCGCACGCAAGGCCGGGTTGCCGGTCGATGCCGACTTCGGCGCCTTCTACCGCGCCGTCGAATGGATGGGGTTGCAGCGCCACCTGAAGGTCGCCGGCATCTTCGCGCGGCTGACACTGCGCGACGGCAAGCCCAAATACCTGGCCGACACGCCGCGCTTCATCGCCTACATCCGCGCCACCGCCGGGCGCTACCGCGAACTCAAGCCGCTGTTGCGCGTGATCGACCAGGTGGAAGGTATCCAGACCGTGACGGGCTACGCCTACGGGCGGGCTTGAATATTTACAAGAAAAGTGCCTGAACGCCCGGACGGCGAACGCAAGCAGCTATTAGTCTCATAGCATGGCGCGTTTTTATTGCTCCTTGCCGCTGGCCGGTCACACTCGGCTCACGCTGCCGCCCGAGGCGGCACGCCACGTGCAGGTGCTGCGCCTGCAACCAGGCGACGCGCTGCAGTTGTTCGACGGCACGGGCGGCGAATACGCGGCTACCGTTGAGCGCATGGGGCGCAGCGACGTGATGGTAACGCTCGGCGCACATTGCGCCGTCGAACGCGAAGCCGGCCGCGCAATCCACCTCGCGGTCGGCATGCCGGCTCACGAGCGCATGGACTGGCTGGTCGAGAAAGCCACCGAACTGGGCGTGGCCAGCATCCGGCCGCTGATGACGGCGCATGGCGTGCTGCGCCTGGCCGGCGAGCGCGCCGACAAGAAGCGCGCCCACTGGCAAGCCATTGCGGTCGCCGCCTGCGAGCAATGCGGGCGCAACCGGCTGCCCGTCATTCACCCGGTGCAACCGCTGGCCGCATGGCTGCCGGCACACGACGCGACTGGAGAACGCTTCGTGCTGAGCCTGGCCGACGGCACACGCCCGGTCACCGCCGGAGTGCAGGCCACTGCCGTGCAGGCCGCCACCGCGCACGATGCGTTGATCCTCAGCGGACCGGCAGGCGGCCTGAGCGCCAGCGAAGAGCAGGACGCGATGGCTCGTGGCTTTGTGCCGCTGTCGCTCGGCCCCCGCGTGCTGCTGGCGCAGTCAACGCCTGGGCAAACAGCGGTATCGCGTCGTTGGCGGGCGCCAGTAGCAGGTGAACCTCGCGTGAAATTGCCGCCATCTGGGCTGATGCACAGAGCGCACGCGGTGCCAGGCCAGCGGTGAATGCAGGCGTTGTGAGTTTTCGCGCGCGAAATGGCTGGGAAATGAAACGCGGCATCCGATGACTCCTCCACCGACGATTGCGAATCTGATGGGCCCTCCTGCGATTCGGGCTGGCCGACCGGTTCTGGCGCGGTAGCGGCGGGGAACTCGGCGAAGTCGTCCTGCACAGCACGCACGACCAGCAATGACTCAAGGGCTATGAGGCATGATTACTATCATTTCGATAGTTGCCATCGCAGTATCCACGGGCGTTACCATCCGATCCGATCCAAAAACAAGGCGGACAGGGAAAGACCCTCCCAGCCCCGCGAAGCCGCCTTAACGCAATGAAAGGGACTTCCCCGTCGCGAGCTAGCCGCATTGTGGCGTGCCGTCATTTGGACTACGGATTTTGTGGCCCAGATGACAGTACGTCGCAACGGGTGAGGTTGCCCCTTTGTCACGAGCGCCTACCGCCGAAGAAGAAGAAGAAGAAGGATTCAAGCGCTGCTGCGCGAGTTCTAGGGCGGCAATGTGATGTAGCCGCCGCCGATGCCGCCGCGCAGCGGCTAAAGTGCTCCGATGATCGGCACCACGCGCCGGTTTCGGAGACACGCCATGCGCCCGGGCCCCAAGTTCTCGCCGCAAGCTGCCCTGCCCACGCTGGCGCGCAGCAAGATCGTCAGCGCTGCCGAGGCCGTGCGTCTGGTGCGCAGCGGCAACTCGGTGGCCACCAGCGGCTTTGTCGGCATCGGCTTTGCTGAAGAGATTGCGATCGCGCTGGAGCAACGCTTTCTTGCGCCTGCCGAGGCCGGCGTCGAGCCGCTGCGCGACCTGACGCTGGTCTACGCCGCCGGCCAGGGCGACGGCAAGAAGAAGGGCCTGAATCACCTGGCGCACGAAGGTCTGGTGCGGCGCGTGATCGGTGGCCACTGGGGCCTGGTGCCGGGCCTGCAGGCGCTGGCAACAGCCAACAAGATCGAGGCCTGGAACCTGCCGCAGGGTGTGATCTCGCACCTGTTTCGCGACATCGCGGGCGGCAAGCCGGGGCATCTGTCGCGCGTCGGCCTGGGCACCTTCGTCGATCCGCGCTTGGGCGGCGGCAAGCTCAACGAGCGCACCACCGAAGAGCTGGTGCGGCTGATGCCGATCGACGGCGAGGATTTTCTTTTCTATCGCGCCTTTCCGATTGATGTCGGCATCATCCGTGGCACCACGGCCGACCCGGACGGCAACATCACGATGGAGCGCGAGGCACTGACGCTGGAAGCGCTGGCCATCGCCATGGCGGCGCACAACTCGGGCGGCATCATGATCGCGCAGGTCGAACGCCTGGCCGAGCGGCACGCCTTGCCGGCGCGCCAGGTCAAAGTGCCGGGTGTGTTGGTCGATTGCGTGGTGCTGGCGCGGCCCGAGAACCACTGGCAGACCTTTGCCGAGCCCTACAGCGCGGCCTTCAGCGGCGAGCTGCGCGTGCCAATGGACGGCGGAGCCCCCATGCCGCCGGGTGCGCGCAAGACCATCGCGCGCCGCGCTGCGCTTGAGCTGGACGCCAACAGCATCGTCAACCTGGGTATTGGCATGCCCGAGGGCATCGCCAGCGTGGCGAGCGAAGAAAACGTCATCGACCTGCTGACCCTCACCGCAGAGCCGGGTGTCATCGGTGGCGTGCCCGCCGGCGGCCTGAACTTCGGCGCCGCCAGCAACACGCAGGCCATCATCGACCAGCCCTACCAGTTCGATTTTTATGATGGCGGCGGACTGGACATCGCCTTCCTCGGGCTGGCGCAGGCGGACCGGGAAGGCAACCTGAATGTGAGCAAGTTCGGCCCCAAACTGGCAGGTGCCGGCGGCTTCATCAACATCAGCCAGAACGCCAGGAAGGTGGTGTTCGTCGGCAGCTTCATGGCCGGCATGGCGAAGAAGTTCGTGCACGCGGTCGAGCACCGCACCTTCAGCGGCCAGGTCGCGGCGCGGCGCGGCCAGCACGTCCTGTACGTGACCGAACGTTGCGTGTTCCGCCTAGGTCGGGCGGGGATGGAGTTGACCGAGATCGCGCCCACGCTGGACCTGCAACGCGACCTCCTCGATTGCATGGACTTCATCCCGATCATGCCGGCGCCGCCCGTGCTGATGGACGCGCGCATCTTCCGAGACGAACCCATGGGCCTGAGGGCCGACATGCTGCGCCTGCCACTGGCGCAGCGCTTTGCCTACGACGCGCAACAGAACATCCTGTTCATCAACTTCGAGGGCCACACGGTGCGCAGCGTGGCCGACGTGCGCGCCATCCGCGAGCAGGTGCTGGCGCACGTGGCAGCGCTGGCCAAGCGCGTGCAGGTGATCGTCAACTACGACAACTTCACGCTGCTGCCCGACGTGCTGGATGTCTACACCGACATGGTGAGCGATCTGGTGCGCAACCGCTACAGCGGCGTCTCGCGCTACACCACCAGCAACTTCCTGCGAATGAAACTGGGCGATGCACTCAAGCAGCGCGGCGTGGCGCCGCACATCGTCGAGAACGCAGTGGAGGCGCGGCAGCATTTACGCAGCGCGTCATCGCCCTGATGCCATGCAGAACACACACAGCTTGTTGCCGTCCAGGTCGCGAAAGTAACCCCCGTAGAAGTGGTCGGTGCGCAGGCCCGGCGCACCGTCATCACTGGCGCCCAGCGCCAGTGCCTTGGCGTGAAGCGCATCCACCTGCGCTTTGTCCGCCACCGGCAGCGCCACCATGGTGCCGTTGCCAGCGCTGGCCGGCTGTCCGTCGTAGGGCTTGATCACGCCGAACAGTGGTTTTCCCTTGCCGTTGCCCCAGCCCTGCCCGCGGCCCAGAAAGTCGGTCACGCGTCGCGCGCCGATCAGACCCAGTACGTCGTCATAGAAAGCCGCGGCGCGCGGCAGATCATTGGTGCCGAGGGTGGTGTAGCCAATCACACGCGAGCTCCTGTGTAGTCAACAGACGCCAGTGTAGACAGGAAGCAGGAAGCGGGCTCGATTCGGGCACCCGCCTGCCATCGACGGGTTGAGAAACCGGACGCAAAGCCACTCGCCCAACTGGATCACCCCCGCTACGACTGACCAGGCGTCGCAGTCGCGAATCCGACCCGAGACTAAGGCGTGGAGCCAATCACTTTGGCGCTTTCACGCAGACGCTCCGAAAAGCGCCCCGACCGCCGCAGTCAATCCCATGGCCAGCGCGCCCCAGAACGAGACACGTACGACAGAGGGGAGCGCCGGTGCGCCACCGGCGCGCGCAGCAACGAGTCCCAACAGCGCCAGGAACAGTAGCGAGCTGCCTGCGAGGCTCCACATGAGTGCGGCATTCGGAATCGTCAGAACCACCAACAGCGGCAGCGCAGCTCCTGCGGCGAACGTTCCAGCGGAGGCCATTGCCGCTTGAACGGGCTTGGCGGCCAGCGTGTCGGATATGCCCAGCTCGTCTCTGGCGTGTGCGCCGAGCGCGTCGTGCGTCATAAGTTGGCTGGCCACTCTTGATGCCAATGGCCGATCCAGGCCACGCTGGACATAGATCGATGCCAGTTCTTCGTGTTCTTGATCGGTATTTGCAACCAATTCCTTAGTCTCGCGAACCAGATCGGCACGCTCAGTATCCGCTTGCGAGCTGACTGAGACATATTCGCCAGCGGCCATCGACATGGCGCCTGATACGAGGCCTGCAACACCCGTAACGACAATGGCTTTTGTACTGGCGCCAGCCGCCGCCACACCCAACACAAGACTCGCAGTAGACACAATTCCATCGTTTGCCCCCAGAACGGCGGCGCGAAGCCAGCCGGTTCGGTGCGTTTTATGTCGTTCGCTGTGTCTCATAAATTGTCACCGCGCGGCGAAAGGCTCATTGTGGACTTACCCCGGCCCGGCGGGCACCACAGGGCAAGACCCGCAGTCTCAAGGCCATCGCAACCCATGCTGTGGTCCACGGAGTTTGTTCAGGCACGCAGCGCTGATCCCGAAGCGAAACTCGCCAGACCCTGTCGACGGGCTTCATTTCTGGCCGCCGCATCGACGGCTGCCTCCAAAAAAACGAGCGTGAGGGACCACGATGCTCCACAAAATCACCATGGGATCCGTGCGCCTGGTCGAGCGCTGGCTGCCGGACCCCTCTATCTTCGTGCTACTGCTCACGCTGGTGGTGTTCCTGGCCGGCATGGGCTTCGAGGCGCAAACGCCCATCGCGATGATCGGGCACTGGGGCGACGGCTTCTGGGGATTGCTGTCTTTCTCCATGCAGATGATCCTGATCCTCGTCACCGGCTGGGTGCTGGCAACCACGCCGTTCTTCCGGCGCATCCTGAGCGCGCTGGCGCATCTTGCGCGCACGCCGGGACAGGCCATCGTGCTGGTGACGCTCGTTTCGCTGCTTGCGAGCTGGCTCAACTGGGGCTTCGGCCTGGTCATCGGGGCGATGTTTGCGCGCCAACTCGCGCGCCGTGTGCCCGACGTCGACTACCGCCTGCTGATCACCAGTGCCTACAGCGGCTTTCTGGTTTGGCACGGCGGGCTGGCGGGCTCGATCCCGCTGACCGTTGCCACGCCGGACCACTTCATGGCCGACAGAATGGGCGTCATCAGCACGTCGGAAACGATCTTTGCCAGCTTCAACCTGCTGATCGTGCTGGCCCTGTTCATCATCGTGCCGCTGCTCAACCGGCTGATGATGCCCCCGCGCGAGCAGACGATCTCGATCGACCCCGCCAAGCTGGTTGAAGCGCCGCCGACGCCGTTGCCCCCGTCGCAGACGCCAGCCGAGCGCATGGAGAACAGCATTCTTCTCGCGCAGGCCGTCGGCATCATGGGCCTGGTATTTGTCGTCTACTACTTCGCCGTCAAGAGCGGCGGGCTCAGCCTCAACATCGTCAACTTCATCTTCCTGATGCTGGGCATCGCGCTGCACGGCAGGCCCAGCCGATTCATCGAAGCAGTCGGTGACGCCGCCCGGGGTGCCAGCGGGATCATCATCCAGTTTCCGTTCTATGCCGGAATCATGGGGATGATGATCGGCTCCGGCCTGCGCGCCAGCCTGTCGACCATGTTCGTGGCGATCTCCAACGAGACAACGCTCGCGCTGTTCACCTTTTTGAGCGCGGGCATCGTCAACATCTTCGTCCCCTCCGGAGGCGGCCAGTGGGCGGTGCAGGCCCCGGTGATGATTCCGGCAGCGACCGCACTCAACGTCGATCTGGCGCGCATTTCGATGGCGGTGGCCTGGGGCGACGCCTGGACCAACATGATCCAGCCGTTCTGGGCTTTGCCCGCACTGGCCATTGCCGGGCTGCGCGCCAAGGACATCATGGGCTTTTGCCTGATCGTGCTGGTGGTTTCGGGGGTCGTCATCGGGCTGGGGCTGACCTTCCTGCCCTGATTCGCATGGAGCAAAGAATTTTCAGACACGATTTTCGATGGGTTTACGATATTGGTTGTCAACGCCAGAAATACCGTCGACCGAGAAAATGCCAATCGCCTGCCGCTCCTGACTCTCCGGTAAGCCCCTGTAAACGGTCAGGTGTGCCCGTTGCCACCGGGCGCGTACCCACCGCGGCAGCGCGCGAGGATGTACGGCATGGTTGCAAATAGCATGAGCACGAAGAGGTAGGCCGTGCCAGACACGGGGTCGCGGCTTGCGATGTATTGCCTGACTGAGACATCTTGGAGCGCAGCAGCCAAGCCCAATTCGGCAAGCACGGACATGGCCAGGGCCGCGAATCCAACAAGCAGCCGTACAGATGTACTGGGAGGAAGGCTGAACCGTTGTACGACGTAGCGAGCGGCCAAGACGATGACGACGAACATGATGGGCATTTCGAGAAGCTCGGCGTACCGTTCTCCAAGTCGGGGAACGAGAAACGGGACGCGAATAGTGCCCAGAACGAAACCTGCGCCCAACACGAAGACGAAATACACGACCGCAGCCTTGCAGGTAGCCATTGGAGTCGGTTGAGGAGCACTCATCTTGTATGGCGGGCCTATCAATCGTACTTTGTCACAAAATAGGCCATTGCCAAAATGACGCGGTTTGAGGGAGAGCGCAATCGGACTATCCGAGGAGTTCGGTCGGTACGTTGTCCATTTATGTCTAGGGCTGGGTCACGCTGATCGCACGCGGGATTGAGCGCATATTGCACCAGCCTGATGCTGCCCCTTTCACGCAACAGCGTAGAACCCATGGCCGCGCGCGAGGAACCCTCTTCACGCCCGCGCACGCCACCAGGCACTGCAGCACTTTGCGCCCAAGTCCGAGTGGGGCCAGTGGTCGGCGACTGGGTGGACCGCGCCGGTGTCGCTGCCGATCGGGGATTGACCAGCCTCAGCCCGTTGTGCCGATCGCAGGCTGACCACCTACGGATACCTTAGAGGCGGTGTCAGGCCTCATGGGGTGGTGGGAATCAACTGGCCAACCGCGGCTCGGTGCCCCGAGCAAATCGAAGTCGGCCGTAACACCTTGTGCAGTGAAAGGGACCAGATGCACCGCTTCCAGTTGGTCGATGGCACCACGTCGTCCAGGCCGCATAGATGCCCAAAGCGGTGCACTGACTCGGGAAGCAGGCGCGCGCGGCCAAACAACGGCAACGCGACGCCGGGAGCTTCAACTCTATTTCTGGCGTGACTCGATACTCAAGGGCTGCTGCACGGCGTAACCCGCCGCAGCCCACGCCGCCAGGCCGCCTTGTAGCGGCCGTACATTCCGGTAGCCACGCTCGATCAAGGACTTTGCGGCACGCGCCGATGACGCCTCATGCGGACAGTTGCAATAGGTCACCACCTCCCGATCGAACGTGACATTCTGCACAACTTGCTCAAGGTGCTCGAGGCTGGCCACCACGGCACCGGGAACCACCCGCGGATCGAGTTCGTGCGACGTCGACGAGCGCACGTCCACCACCAGCGGGGGCGGATCACCCAGCAGCGCACGATGCAACTCGACGACGGTGATGCGCGGCATCTGCAAGGCCAGCGACAGCCGTCGCCGCTGCGACCATTTGAAGACGATGTACAACGCCAGCAGGCCCAGCATCAACTCAAACGCCAGCGTGCCGATGCTCGAAAGATCCGCCAACACAGGGTTAATCTGTGCCGCAAAGAGGTAACCGAGCCCCACCGGCACTCCAACCCACAGCAAAGAACCCAAGCCGTCCAGCACAATGAAGGTAGACAAACGCAGGCCCAGTGCACCCATCAACGGTGGCGCGACCGTCGACAGCCCGGGAACGAATTTCGCAATCAGCAGGGTCTGACCGCCCCAGCGCTCGAATTGCAACTCCGAGCGGTGCACGCACGAATCGCGTGACATGGAAATGCGGCACAGCGTACGCAAGGCTCCGTTCCCGAAGTGATGCCCCACTGCATACCACGCCACATCGCTGAGCAGGCACGCCGGCACTGCAACCAGGACGACCAGCAGCAAGGACAATTGTCCGCTCGCAGCCAGCGAGCCGGCCACCACCAGCGTCGGCACCGCAGGCACCGGTATGCCTGCCTGCTTCACCAGCACATTCGCGAACACCAGCAGCAAGCCGTACTGCCCAATCAGCGCAACGATTTCATGCGTCATCAGAGAGCCGCCTGGCTGTGCCCCAATAAAGATACCGTGAGCCGTTTTCCCAAGTGTGCACTCTGAACGAGGTGTGTCACAACGCCACGCGCAGTGTGTCACGACCCGCATAAGCCCGGCACGTGTCGACGCCAATCGAATTTGGCCACACCCTTGGAGTAGTGAACCCCTGAGGTTGGACCGGCAGCAAACACCAGATAGATAGGCTGGCTGGGTCTTCAGTAGGAGAAGGTTCATGTCGTCCAGAGGTCCCTATCGGCGCCATGTCCCGCAATTCAAGTTCCAGCTGTGCAGGACATCCGTTCCGGCGCACGCTGCGTCGTCGCAACGTGCAGAAGAAGTCCCACCTGTCGGCCAACCTCATTCAGCTCTGGCTGGCACAGTTCGAGCGCAGCGAACTGGCGGGCGAGGAGGTCGAACCCTCCACGGTGATCGACTACGAGGCCAGGATCGCGCCTCCTGAGCGCAAGATCGGTCGGCCCACGGCGCAGCTTGATCTCGTAAAAAACAATCGCGCCTGCGGCTGGTGGCGACAACCAGAGCTCATCGATCGTCGGCCGCCCGAAGGCAGCCCCGTCCGACGGGATGCCAAGTGATCGAGCTGCGTTGTAGCCGTTTCTACTGCCGCAAGACTGCGACGGTTGCCATCGTCAGCGATAAGCGCTTGGACGCATTGATCGGCGATATCCAGGACGAGCCGCCGGGCTACGGCTCGGACCAGCCCTAGACTGACCCGGACGCGGCCCATGTCGGCCTCTATCTCTATATCAAGCAGGCGCGCGCGCGCGGCATTCCTGCGACTATAGACATGGTACAGATGCACGAAGTTGGCCGGGCGCTGGTCGATGCCGAGGACGACTGCTTCATCTGGATCCACATCCGCCGCGACACCGACACGATTCCCGGCGCGACATTGGCCTTGAACGCCGACGAGTGATTCCGGCGGGGTCATCTGCTCGTGCTCGTTGTTCCTGGCAGACCCGTCCTCGGGTCGGCTCACAGGGAAGAGTGTCCACTTATCGCCGCCTCGTAATTTCTGAGGTCACCTCTCTCACCAGCTCGTTAAACCGGCTCAGGCTCAACCCCGCCAATTTCGTCTGTCACATCAACGGCTTGCCACGATCATTCGTCGCGTATTCAGGTTGCCCACGGTCGATGATCTCGAATTCGCATCCCAAACATGCTCCGAATCGAGTTGGCACCATCTCTCAATTTGAGCGTGCGCAATACGAATGCCAACACAACGCAGCTTCTCGACGGTTTGCGTCATCTCTGGAAAACCCTTTCCATCTCCCGATCAGGTCTCGAGGCGTCGGTTCGGAGTGGCGACTGGGACGTAATAACCTTGTGCCACCTCGTATTTACTGGCTGACGCATTCAGAGAAGCCCCATGAGCAAGGTAACCTTTACCTTCCGGGTTGATGAGGCCCGGTAGGTTCTGAAAAAAACGTCGGGAAACGTCGAAGGGCTAAAGCGTGTCGAGCTGCTGCACGAACTGCGATGATGGCTGTGAACCTGCCGACCATGACATCATTGAAATCCGTAGAGAAGTCACCCGGGCCACCACCTGCGTCGCCGCAGATGGATCGCACGACAACGATAGTCGCCGTGCTGGCCATCGTGACGGCGTTGGCCGAGATCGCGTTCGACCTGGCCACGCCGCTCGAGCTCGACTTGGCATCGGTGTACGCGCTACCCCTGCTGCTGGCCGCGTACACGCGTCGCCGGTCGCTGCTGTGGTCGCTCTCGTTGCTGCTCGGCGTCGCCGCGCTTGTCGTCTATGCGCTGCACGTCGAAGCGGTGGTGCCGGGGCCGTGCGCGAGAACCAGTCCCGCCTCCTGGCCGAGCAGAACCGGCGCCTCGATACTGCTAACCGCATGCTGGTCGAGCACGAGGCGCAGATCCTTCAACAAAACGAAGAGCTCGGCCGTCGCCACAAGGAAGCCGTGGCGTCGAGCGAGCGCACGAACAGGCTGCTGATTGCCGTGTCGCACGACATTCGCACGCCGATCCAGACCATCGGCCTCGTGGCCGAGATGATGCGCCGTACCGGGGACAATCGGGCGCTCGCGGACCGGGCGCCGCAGCTGGCCCAGCAATTGCAGGCGAACGCTGCAACGATGGCGTCGATGGTTTCCGAACTGCTCGACCTCGCGCGCTTCGACGCGGGACACATCGATATGAAAGAGAGCGAATTCGCGCTCGACGAGCTGGTCACCGCCAAGTGCCGAGAGCTCGGCGCACTGGCGGAGACGAAAGCGCTGTCGCTCATCGCGCGTGTACCGCACGCGCCACTCTGGGTGCGCAGCGACCGGGCCAAGCTGGATCGCGTGCTTGCCAACCTGATTGGCAATGCGATCAAGTTCACTGCGCACGGCAACGTGACCGTGAGTGCTGGAATGGATGCCTCCGGCTCGCCCGTGCTGCAAGTGACCGACACCGGCCGCGGGATCGAGCCCGAGGCGCTCGAGCGGATCTTCGACGAATATGTGCAGGCCGGCAGTGCGGGCCGCAGCACCGAGCGCGGCTGGGGGCTGGGGCTGGCCATCAGCCGACGCATGGCGAAGGCCCTGGGAGCGAGCATCGACGTCAGCAGCGAGCTCGGAAACGGAAGCACGTTCACCTTGACACTGCCTGCCCGCTGCGTGGTCAACATCGCACCACTCGACCTTCTGGCGTGCGCCCAGGAGCGTCCCGCGAATTGAAGCGCTGGATCGATGGGCGAAGAAGCCGGGCGATCGAACGCTGCGGATGCGGAGCGTCGGCCGATGGCGCTTGCCAGTATCCGGATTTGTGTGGGCCTTCCAGCGTCGGCGGGTGCTTCACCTAGAGCACGTCAACCCGGGCGCAAGATGGCTGGCTCTGCATCCTGAAATTGGTCCGGGCGCACCCGACCGCCGCCGACCGAAGAGAGATTCGCGTCGACATCGCCCAGGGCAGCCCAGCCGCCGCGCTGGCCCTTGATGCGTTGCTTGCGCAGGCGACTGTCCACCTGGTCGATCATTCAGGGCTTGGCCGGCTTGGCCGAGTCGCGGGCACTCGCGAGCATAAACGACTGCGCCCGTGAGCGCCGAGCGTTCGGTCACCGCACCGGATGAGCGTTCACTTGATCGATTTCCTTGAGGATTCGCTGGTGCAGCGCCTCCAGCGCCGCGACGCCGATGTGGCGCACCAAGCTTCGCGCCATCCTGGAGAGCGAGAACTCAACGAGCTTGAGCCGCGAACCTCGGGTTGCTGCTGCGTACCCGCCAGATCAAACGCATGGTCGCGAGCTACTTCGGCGACAACAAAAGGTTCGAGCGCCAGGACCTGGCGCGAGAGCTCGGACCCGAGTTCACGCCGCAGGGAACGCTGGCCGAGAGGCTGCGCGCGGGTGGCGCCGGCATCCCCGCCTTGTTCACGCGCACCCGAGTCGGCACGCTGGTCGCCGAAGGCAAGAAAACGTGCGAGTTCGACGGCCGCGTCTATCTGATGGGGCGTTCGCTCGTGCCCGATGTTTCGCTCGTCAAGGCGTGGAAGACTGATTATTTGGGCAACCTGATCTTTCGCCGCACCGCGCGCAACTTCAACCCGGCAGTCGCGATGGCCGGCAAGGTCACCATCGTCGAGGTTGAGGAGATTGTCGAGACCGGCATCTTCGATCCCGACGCGGTGCGCCTGCCGGGTAGCGACGTGTACCGACGTGTAGCGCATGGTTTTGAACGCACATCCCGAAAAGCCCATCGAGAAGCACACGTTGCGCGACACGGCGGCGTCCTGAGCACCGTCCGCAAAAAACCTTCAAAGGGAACCGAACCAATGGCCTGGACACATGGGCAAATGGCGGCGCGGGCTGCCCCGGGGGTTACAGAACCGCGTCTACGTCAACCTCGGCATTGGCTTGCCGACGCAAGTCGCCCGGCACGCTCCCGCAGGCATCGAAGTCTGGTTGCAAAGCGAGAACGGCATGCTCGCCATCGGCCCGTTTCCGACCGCCGACGCGATCGACGCCGTCCTCATCAACGCCGGCAAGCAGACGGTGACGACGCTCTCCGGTTCGTCGATCTTCGGCTCGCACGACAGTTTGGCGAGGATGCGTGGCGGCAAGATCAACCTGTCGATTCTCGGTGCGATGCGGGTCAGCGCCGCCGGTGATGATCCCGGGCAAGATGAGTCAAGAACATGGGCGGCGCGATGGGGCTGGTCGCCGGCGTGCCACGCGTGCTAGTGCTGACGGAACACGTGGCGCGCAAGACGGCAGCACCGGGCTGGAAATCCTCGAGAGGTGCACGCGGCTGCTGACCGGCGTCGGCGTCGATCGCATCATCGCCCACCTTACGGTGATCGATGTCACGCCCGACGGGCTGAAAGTGGTCGAGATGACGCCGGGCGTGACGCGCGAAGCGCTACAGGCGCTACAGGCGCTACAGGCGCAGATCAGCGCGCTGTTGCACTGAGGCTCGAAGTCAGCTCGGTGGCGCGGTGCGCGGCGCGGCCTGGCGCGCGATCTCCTTGCGCTTCATCGTCAGGTAGTCGGCTTCGCTGAGCTCGTGCAACTGGCGCGCATAGCGATCGACGCCGGCCTGCCAGTCGTGCAGGCGTCGCTCGACCTGCTGCGACTCGGGCAGTTGGGCGGCCCCGAGGTAGGACTCAATCGCCAGGTAGTAGCGCATGGTGTTGCGCTCCACCAGCCCGAGTACGCCGCCGACGTAGTCGGGCTGTCCGTCTGGCTGGCGCCCACTGATGGTGAAGCCGACCTTGTCGCGCCCGATCGTCTCCAGATAAGCCTGTAGGGCGATGCGCGCGGCCATGCCGTAGCCGTACGAATACGACATGTGGATGAAGGTCTTGCCTTGGGCCGGCACCGCTTCGAAGCGGATGCGGTAGTCGCGGGTGTCGAGCGGACCGTTGTCAGCATGCAGTTGCACCAGCATGTAGTCGGGATCGGGTGGGGAAGCGCGGTAATCAAAATCGACGCGATACGAATCGGCGATCGGCTCGTCGTACTTCGTGCCGACGTAGAGTGTCAGACCCTTCGGCGGCCCGGCTGAAACCCGGCAGCTCTTGACGTTCAGATGCAGGATCAGGATGTCGCACCAATGATCGGCCGAGCGCAGCGCCGGCGCCACCGTTGCATACGGTTGGTCGAGCACCGCGTAGATGTCTCCTTTCAGGTCGTCGTCGCTTTGGGCCGATTCGAGAACCAGCGGCCGGCCGAACGGGCTGTCGACGAGGCGGTCGTGCAGCGCTGCAAAGTGCAAGCGCAACGCGGCGGCGGCCGCTTTTGGCTCAGCCAACGCCGACAGGCCCGATGCGCTGACGACAAGCGCGAGCAGCAGCTGGAAAAGGATTACAGCGCGGCGCACGGTGGGCGTTGTTGCTTGTATTGATCTATGTTGGGGAACCTCGATCTGGGTCGCGGCACCAGTCAAAGTTCTCGTGGCGGCGGTTACGACGGGGGTCGTTACAAAGTGTATTCTCACCATCGGCCGACCGCTTCCTTGAAGCAGGCGCCAATCGGTCGGCGTTGCTGCTGCCGCAATGTGATCGGCGGCAATTTGCTCCCCGAGAAGCTCAACGGTTCGGTGGCGCCCTACGGTCGCAGCGTCAAGTTTGGGCATATGCCAGCAGCGCGCTGAACTCGACTCTGCAGTGGCGCGACTCTACGCTGGCCATGATCTCGCCCGTCTGCAGACGTGGTCAGCAACTTGGTGGGCATGCTGCATTCGCGGCACGTAATAGCTACCGATAACATACTTGTCGATAATATCGATATGCAATCTCCCTTGCTGAGGTGGCCTGCGCGCCAGCGTGAGATTCATATGCTTGCGCTGCTCTCGAATCAGTGTGCCCAAGACTGATGACGATGACACTACCGGGGGGCATGTCATAACTACCGATCGGGAACTTTTCCATTCGCTCCAATTCGCCTCTGAAGAGGCACTCCCTCGAGCCCTTGCACGAACAAGTGAAGCTACGCGAGGGATACAAACCCACTGGTTGACCCTTCCGACCTGAGATGCAAGTGTGTTGCTGCCGATCCGGGATTGACCAGCCTCAGGCCGCTTTGGCGACCACAGGCTGGCCAGCTACGGAGATCGCAGAGGCCGTGTCGAGCCTCATGGGGTTGACGGAATCAACGGGTCAATCGTGGCTCGGCGTCCTGGGCAAATCGAAGACGGCGGTAACACTAAGTGTCTTAGCGGCTTTGCTCGCGACGGGTTTGGACATGACTTCTTTCTTCGCCATGTGATTCCTCTCCCCCGACCGGTCTAACGGATTTATACGACAGCGACAATTAGCCGAGGGGTCTGCCAAATTTGGATGCGCCGACCTGTATCGAGGGACGGCCCCGATATGTCGCCAATTCGGTAAAGCTAAAATTTTCCGGATGACATCGTCTGACGATCACTCTTCAAAGGCTGCATCGCGGTCCCTGCCTTGAGCGGCAAGCCCGAGGCCGAAGCTGCCGGGCTGGTTGCGCGATCCGCTGCATACACGCCATTACGGCATCGGCATCGGCACCGACGCGGCTGGGGTGGGTTGCGTGTCGCCGCGCAGTAACTCTTCGCGTCGCCGGCTGAAAATGTGGCTCAACCGATGTACTCCTTCGTCGCAGCGTTCGACAATGCACGTTGTTCAGTCGCACAGCAGCCGTGCACAGTGCATATCAGGAGAAAACGATGGGATTACTCGATTCGGTACTCGGTCAGGTGCTCGGCGGCGGTGCGCAGCAGCAGCCTGGCGCAGCAGCGGGTGGATTGCGCGACCTCTTGGGTGGCCTGGGTGGCTTGGGGAATGCTGGCGGCCTGGCCGGCGCGCTGGGTGGCCTGCTGGCCAACAACGGCTCGATGGGCGGCTTGGATGGCCTGGTGTCCAAGTTTGAGCAGGCCGGCATGGGCGACGTCATCGGCTCGTGGATCGGCAAGGGCGAGAACAAGCCCGTCACGGGCGACCAGCTCAATTCGACGCTGGGCCGCGACGTGATCTCGGGCCTCGCCGCCAAGCTGGGCGTGAACGCAGCCACCTTGCTGCCGATGCTGGCGGCCGCGCTGCCGGCCTTGATTGACCACCTCACGCCAGATGGCGAAGTGCCGGCCCAGGGGCTGGGCAACCACGACGATCTGCTTTCCTCGCTCAGTGGGTTGCTACAGAAATAAGAGCTGTGTGCGCCCATGTGACGGGCAATTTTGCCCTTTTCATTGCATTTCGGCGCTTTTCAGGGGCGCTTTTTCTTAGCCGCGCGCAAACGACGCGCTGGGCTTGCGGCCGGCTACGATGGTGCGGGCTCCGGCGCAAAATCCGCGCACCCGTCCAACTCTTCCTCGCATGAACCGAAATCTTTGGCTGCTCACCCTGTGTCAAGGCCTGTTCCTGACCAATAACGTCACCTTCATCGCGATCAACGGACTGGTCGGGCTGAGCCTGGCGCCGCTCGGCTGGATGGCGACGCTGCCCGTCATGGGCTATGTGGTGGGCGGCGCGCTCTCGACCGGGCTGGTGGCACGCACCCAGAGCCGCTACGGCCGACGCACCTCGTTCCAGCTCGGATTGGCGGTGGCGTTCGGCTCGGCGCTGCTGTGCGCCTATGCCGCCTTGTCACGCAATTTCTGGCTGCTGTGCCTGGCCACCGTGGTGGCCGGCTACTACAACGCCAACGCCAACCTCTACCGCTTTGCGGCGGCCGAACTGGCCACACCCGCGTGGCGCGAAAAGGCCATTTCGCTGGTGCTGGCCGGCGGCCTGATCGGCGGCGTGCTCGGACCCAACATGGCGGCGCACACCCGCACCGTGTTTGAAGTGCCCTTCGTGGGCGCCTACCTGGTGCTGGCGGTGATTGCGCTGGCCTCGATGGGCGTCATGCGCTTTATCAGTTTTCCGCCAGCGCCGCTACACCACGCCTCGCACGGCGGGCGTTCGATGGCGCAAATTGCGCGCCAGCCGGTCTTCATCATCGCGGCCGCCTCGGGTGCGCTGGCCTATGGCGTGATGAACCTGCTGATGGCAGCAACGCCGATTGCCATGCAGATGTGCAGCCTGCCATTTTCCAGCACCGCGCTAGTGCTCGAATGGCACGTGATCGGCATGTTCGCGCCGGGCTTTTTCACGGGCCACCTGATCCGCCGTTTTGGCGCCTTGCCAATCATGCTGATCGGGTTGGTGCTCAACTTCGTCTGCATCACGATCGCCCTGTCGGGCGTCGAGCTGCACCACTTTCTGGTGGCACTGTTTGTGCTCGGTGTCGGCTGGAACTTCCTCTTCACCGGCAGCACGACGTTGTCGCTGACGACCTTCACCGACGCGGAACGAGACCGGGCGCAGGCCTTTCTGAATCTTTGCGTATTCTCGACCTTGGCCGTGACGTCTTTTGCATCCGGTGCGTTGGTGACGACGCGCGGCTGGCAGTTGCTCAACCTCGGTTCGCTGGTGCCACTGGCCCTGATCGGCGGCGCGCTGGCGTGGTTGGCGCTGACACAGCGGCGCGCGGCTCAACCGGCTTGACACGGCTTCACCGTGTAGGCCGGTTCACCCCTGTGCGCCAGCTGACCGCGCTGACTTTGCCGGTCTGGCCAGGGGCGCAAGCTCCATTCAGCACGCACGGCCGCTAGAAGCTGCTCGCCGGCTGCGGCGTAAAACGGGCTCGCAGCCAGGCCGCGAGCGCGGCCAGCACCGGCTCGGCGTCCTGCTCGTTGAAGATTTCGTGATAGAGCGACTCGTAGCAGATCGAGGTGAGCACGCGCGCCGGAGCGGCCTGAGCAAACGCACGGCTGGCGGCGGGCTTGACCAGCCAGTCGGCGCCGGCGTAAAGCAATAAGCTTGGCACGCGCCAGTGCGGCGCCGCCGCTTGCACGTGGGCGCCCTCGACGGCCAGGAAGCGGGCCAACCTGGCACCGATGCGGTCGTGATTGAGCGGGTCGCTCCGGTACGCCTGCACCACGGCGCGGTCGTGCGACAGGCCGTCGGCGTCGAGCCCGTTGTCCACGCGCAGATCGGGTGCCAGCCGCGACAGTGTCGCCACCAGCAGCTTCTGAAAGGCGTTCAGGCCCGGATCGAGTGCGGGCGACGACAGTACCAGCGCGTCGACCGGGCGCACCGCGCGGGCGACGAAGCTCGCCGTCACCAGCCCGCCCAGGCTGTGGCCCAACAGCACCAACGGCAACGCCGGATGGGCGCGCCGCGTGTCATCGGCGACCAGCGCCAGATCGTCGAGCAGGCGCAGCGCGCTCGGCAGGCCGCCGCGTGGGCCACTCGATTCGCCATGACCAAAGTGGTCGTAAGCGCGCACGCCAAAGCCTTCGGCATGCAGCCTTTCGGCGACACGGATGTAGCGGCCCGCGTGCTCACCCAACCCGTGCACCAGCAGCACCATCGCGCGCGCGTCGAATGGCCCGCGCCATTCGCGCAGCGCCAGCGTGGCGCCATCGGGTGCGCGCAGCATGCTGCGCCGGCACGGCACAGGGCTCAAGCGACTGAGATCGCCTGTGTGGCTTGCGCTGCTTGCGCTGCTTGCGCGGCGTCGGCGGCCTGCGCCAACGGCAGTGCGGCGATCACTTCGGCCACCGCCGCCGTCAGCTTGCGGGCATAGGGCACATGCAGGAACTCGTTCGGCCCGTGGGCATTGCTCTTAGGGCCGAGCACGCCGCACACCATCATTTGCGCGGTGGGAAAGCCCTGGCTCAGCATGTTCATCAATGGAATGGTTCCGCCCTGGCCGATATAGCCGCAGGGCGCGCCAAAGTGCGCCTGCGACGCCGCGTTGAGCGCACGCTCGAACCAAGGCGTGCTGGCCGGCGCGTTCCAGCCGGTGGCACCGCCGCCGCAATCGAACGTGACCCTCGCCTGGTAGGGCGCGTTGTCTTCCAGCAGCGCCTTGAGTTCCTGCACGGCCGGGCCGGCTTCGACCAGAGGCGGCAGGCGCAGCGACAGCTTGAACGCGGTGTAGGGCCGCAGCACGTTGCCGGCATCTTTCAGCGCCGGCAGGCCTTCGACACCGGTCACGCTCAGGGTCGGGATCCAGGTGCGGTTGAGCAGCGCCTGCAGCGGATCGGTCGTGGTCGGCAGCGCGAAGGCGGTCGAGCCGTCGCAGTCGTAGTGCGCCCACGGAAAGCGCTTGTAGAGTTCGTCGCCAAGGATCGCCGCCGTCGCCTTCGCCTGCGCCAGCCGGTCGGCCGGCACTTCGCAATGAAAGCTCGCCGGCAGCAGCCGCCCGGTGGCGCTGTCTTCGAGGCGATCGAGCACCTGACGCATGATGCGAAAACTTGAAGGCACCAGGCCCGAAGCGTCACCCGAGTGCACGCCCTCCGTGAGGATCTCCACCTTGAGCGTGCCGCTGGCCATGCCGCGCAAGCTGTTGGTGAGCCAGAGCTGGTCGTAGTTGCCGGCGCCCGAGTCGAGGCAGATCACCAGCCCGACGTCGCCCAGCCGGTCCTTGAGCGCCGTCACGTAGGGCAGCAGGTCGTAGGAGCCCGATTCTTCGCAGGTCTCGACCAGGCCGACGATGCGCGGATGCGCCACGCCCTGGTTCTTGAGCGCCTGCAGCGCGGCGATGCTGGCGTAGACCGCGTAACCATCGTCGGCGCCGCCGCGCCCGTACAGCCGGCCATCTTCGTATTTGGGCGTCCACGGGCCGAGATCGCTGCGCCAACCGCTGAACTCGGGCTGCTTGTCGAGGTGGCCATACATCAGCACCGTTTCACGCATGTCGGTGCCACTGGCCGGCAGGCCGAAGAACAGCACGGGCGTGCGCCCTTCGAGCCGCACGATTTCAAGTCTCAGGCCGTCGATTTTTTGCGCTTCGACCCAGGTGGCGGCGTTACGCACGACGGTTTCGAGATAACCGTGCTCGGCCCAGTCGGGGTCGAACCCGGGCGACTTGGCGGGAATCGCGATGTAGTCGGTCAGTTGCCTGACGATATCGGTGTCCCAGGTTGTGGTGACGTCGGCCAGGACGCGCTGGGCGTCAAGCAGGCCGGGCGGCATTTCGCGGTGCAAAGGTGCATTCATCGGGTTTCTCCACGGCTGACGAAGCCCTTATTTTGCGCCACCGGCGCTGCGCGCGCCGCCCGCAAGAAAGCGCCGGCCTCAGCCGGTGCCTGGCGCTTGTGGGCCGGACGACGCAGCATGCGTGCGACCGAAAACTGATCGCGCGGGAGTCGCCTCAGACGGCGGAGTGCAGGGCTGCCTTGCCGTCGGCCTTGGGGCTGGTGCCGAAGCTGATTTCACCCGATAACTGGCCACCTTCTTCGACGACGATCTTGCCGTAGCGGATCTTGCCGGTGACCTTGCCGGTGGAATGGATCACCAGCTTGTCGCGCACCGTCAGGTTGCCGTCAAACAGGCCACGGATTTCGGCGATATCGATTTCGGCCGAACCCTTGAATGCGCCCTGCTCGGCGATCTGCATGACGCGCGAATCCATGGTTGCTTCGACCAAGCCTTCCACCACCAGCGTGTCGCAATCGGTGATCTCGACGCCCTTGAGCTTGATGTTCGGGCCGACGGTGAGTTTGCTGCCGCCTTCCTTCGTCGCGGTCGCGGTCGCGGTCGCGGTCGCTAGAGCGTGAGCCGGCTGTGCGCCGAGCGACGAGGGATGAACCGGGGTGCCAGACAGATTGGTGGGCGAGGCTCCCAGCGGAGCGGGGCGGGAAGTGAGGCTGTCGGATTCGCGATCACGCTTGCCGAAAAACGGGGACTGTGTAGCCAAGGGGTAGCTCCTCAAGAAAGGGGCCATCGTAAGATAGCTTTTTGCGTCTGCTTGCACTTCATTGCGCAAAAGGCGTAACTAAATAAATTAGTTTCGATGACAAGCCGGGCATTGCGCGCCTACCCTCCTTTACGTCCATCACGCCCCTTCGCGCCTTCCCTGATGACTCCCTCCTCCTCCGCAGCGTCGGCCGAATTCCACTCGCGCGCCCAGGCACACTACGGCAAACCGGAGGCGGGCTGGCGCAGCACGCTGTTCTCGGTGATCTTCGAATCCGACAGTCGCACCGGCCGGATCTTCGATCTGATGCTGATCGCGCTGATCCTGACCAGCGTGCTGGTCGTGGTGCTCGACAGCGTGGAGTCGATCTCGCAGCGCTGGGGCAGCCTGTTCACCATGCTCGAGTGGGGCTTCACCGGGCTTTTCACGGTCGAATATGTGTTGCGGCTGATTTGCGTGAACCGGCCGCTGCGGTACGTCGGAGGTTTTTTCGGCATCGTCGACCTGCTGGCGCTGTTGCCCACCTGGCTGGCGATCTTCGTGCCGCAGCTGAGCTATTTGCTGGACGTGCGCATTCTTCGCCTGCTGCGCATCTTCCGGATTTTCAAGCTGTCACGCTACGCGAACGAGTCACGTTCACTGGTGCGCGCGCTGGCCGCCAGCCGCCGCAAGATCATGGTGTTCCTCGGCTTCGTCATGCTGGTGGTGCTGGTGATGGGCACGCTGATGTATGTCGTCGAAGGGCCCGCGCACGGCTTCACCAGCATCCCGACGAGCATCTACTGGGCCATCACCACGCTGGCGACGGTCGGCTTCGGCGACCTGGTGCCGCAGACCGGGCTGGGCCGCTTCATTGCCTCGTTGATGATGCTGCTGGGTTGGGGCACGCTGGCGGTGCCGACCGGCATCCTGACCGCCGAAATTACCCGGCGCGGCCTGCAGGACGAGCCGGACGGCGAGGTAGACGGCCCGATGAGCCGAGGTCTGCGCGCCGCGGTCGCCCCCCTGTCCACCCAGCGCAACCCGTCCTGCCCGCACTGTGATGCGGCCGGGCACGCTGCGGATGCGCGTTACTGCCGGTGTTGCGGCACGGCGCTGGTCGCCGCACCGCCGCCCTGCGCCTCTGGCGCGTCAGGCGCGGCCAGCCACGCGACCCGGCCGTGACCGGCATCGCCCAGGCGGGCGACCAGCGCGTCGGCTTGCGCGGCCGGCAGACTGAAGGCCAGCCGCACAGCGGCTTCGTGCCGGGCCTCCAACAGGGTGGCGCCGGCGGCGTCGAGTTCACGGCGCAGCCAGCCCTCGAACGCGTACGGCACATCGCACGTCAGCGTGCGCCGCAGCTCCCGGGGCACCTTGACGGCGTTTTGCAGCGCCTGGGCGACGGCGTCGGTGTAGGCCCGCACCAGTCCGCCGGCCCCGAGCTTGACGCCGCCAAAGTAGCGCACCACCGTGGCCAGCACGCCTTCCAGCTGCTGGTGGCGCAGCACTTCGAGCATCGGCCGCCCGGCGGTACCACCGGGCTCGCCGTCGTCGTTGGCCGCCGATTGACCGCCCGCCATCAGGGCCCAGCACACATGCCGCGCGCCCGGATGCTGCTCGCGCAACGCGGCCACCACGGCCACGGCGGTGACGCGATCAGGCACCGACTGCACGCAGCCGATGAAGCGGCTCTTCCTGATCAGCAGGTCGCTGTAAACGGGCTCCTGTAGCGAGAACAAAGTGGTCAAATCAGGCTCTATCGCCCGTTGGGCGAACGGTGACAGCTATAAAAAATCGAGATCGTATGGACTGCCGGGTTGCGCAGCCTTGCCCACCGGCCCATGGCCCTGCGCTGCCGCTCAGGCGCGCTCGAATTTGAAGACGGCCGTGCCGGCGCGCAGGTTCGGCAACCAGCGCACCTCGTGGTCATCCTGCAGGCCGAAGGCGTCGAGCACGCGCAAATGGTTCTTGTGCGCCAGCACTTCAAAGTCCTTGAAGGTGCCGACCCGGATGTTGGGCGTGTCATACCACTGGTAGGGCAGGCGGCGCGTGACCGGCATGCGCCCGCGCATCACGCTCAGGCGGTTCGGCCAGTGCGCGAAATTGGGGAACGCGACGATGCCGATGCGCCCGACCCGGGCGGTTTCGCGCAGCATGACTTCGGCGTTGCGCAGGTGCTGCAAGGTGTCGATCTGCAGCACCACGTCGAACGAGGCGTCGTCGAACATCGCGAGGCCTTCGTCGAGGTTGAGCTGGATCACATCGGCATTGCGCTGCACGCACTGCAACACATTGGCGTCGTCGATCTCGATGCCGTAGCCCGTACAGCCGCGCTCGCGCTGCAGCCGGTCGAGCAGCGCGCCGTCGCCGCAGCCGAGGTCGAGCACGCGCGCGCCCTGCGGCACCAAAGCGGCGATGAGGCGCTGGGTATCGACGTCGCTCATGCGGCCCCCACGCTCGGCACTGCGTGGGCACGCTGGCCGCCAAGAGAGTCGCTCGCCGGCTTGGCGCGGCCCCGCCTGGCACTCGGTGCGCCCTCCTCCAGCTCGCTCGCGATGCGTGCGAAGTATGCGCGCACTACGCCCATGTAGCGCGCGTCGTCGAGCAGGAAGGCGTCGTGGCCGTGCGGCGCGTCGATTTCGGCGTAGCTCACGTGGCGCCGGTTGTCGAGCAGTGCCTTGACGATCTCGCGGCTGCGCGCCGGGGCAAAGCGCCAGTCGGTCTTGAAGCTCACCAGCAGGAACTTCGCCGTGGCCTGCGCCAGCGCGGCGCTGAGGTTGCCAGCGTGCGCCCGCGCCGGGTCGAAGTAGTCCAGGGCGCGGGTGATCAGCAGGTAGGTGTTGGCGTCAAAGTACTCGCTGAACTTGTCGCCCTGGTGGCGCAGGTAACTCTCGATCTGGAACTCGACTTCCTGCGTCGAGAACTTGTAGGGGTCAACGCCGCGCGGTTGCGCGTACTGCCGGTCCGCGCCAGTTGGCGCCGGCGTTACGGCTTGCGCGGCAACCACGGTACGTTGCAGCTTGCGCCCGAACTTCTCGTTCATCACGTCATCGCTCAGGTACGTGATGTGGCCGATCATGCGGGCGATACGCAGCCCGCGCTTGGGAATCACGCCGTGCCGGTAGAAGTGGCCGCCGTTGAAATCGGGGTCGGTCACGATCGCGCGGCGGGCGACCTCGTTGAAGGCGATGTTCTCGGCCGTCAGGTTGGGCGCGCTGGCCACCACCACGGCGTGGCGCACGCGCGCCGGATACTGCAGCGCCCATGACAGCGCCTGCATGCCGCCCAGGCTGCCGCCCATCACGGCCGCCAGCGCGTCGACCCCCAGCGCATCGAGCAGCACGGCCTGGGCGTCGACCCAGTCTTCGACCGTCACGACCGGAAAATCGGCGCCATAGACCTGGCCGGTGGCCGGGTTGGTGTGCATCGGGCCGGTCGAGCCAAAGCACGAGCCCAGGTTATTGATGCCGATGACGAAGAAGCGGTCGGTGTCGAGCGGCTTGCCGGGGCCGATCATGTTGTCCCACCAGCCTTGCGACCTGGGCTGCCCGGCGTAGACGCCGGCCACGTGGTGCGAGGCGTTGAGAGCGTGGCACACCAGCACCGCGTTGCTCTTGTCGGCGTTAAGCCGGCCATAGGTCTCGAAGGCCAGCGCGTAGTCGCGGATCGACGCACCGCTGCGCAGAACCAGCGGCCCGGCGAACGACATCGATTGCGAAGTGACGACCAACGACATGAATGAGAAAACCCGGCCTCGCTAAAGACGAGCCGGGTGGGCGTCCGTCTTTAGCTGAATTTGTAAAGCGCCCGCAAGCTGGAGCAAATCGGCGCGAACGGAAAGTATATCGCCGGGCCCGGCGCGGCGTGCCGGCCGCCCTTTGCGGGAAATTTGACCGACCGCGTGAAGCGACAGATTCCGCTTTTCATTGCCGACGGTTCACTCATAATGCAGGAGCCTTCCTCAAAAATTCAAGGGGGCCATGGGGGTGATCGGACGGTTTCACGAGGCTCGCTATGCGTGTGGCTCGGGCGCGCCGGACGCCATCGCTTTTCTTGGTGTGTTTTGGTGTGTTTATAGGAGTCCCGTGATGGGAAATAAACTGTACGTCGGCAACCTCCCGTACTCGGTGCGCGACGATGATCTTGAGCAGGCATTTGGTCAATTCGGCGCCGTCACCAGCGCCAAGGTGATGATGGAGCGCGAAACGGGTCGCTCGAAGGGCTTCGGCTTCGTCGAGATGGGCAGCGACGCCGAAGCGCAAGCCGCCATCGGCGGCATGAACGGCCAACCCCTTGGCGGCCGCAGCGTCGTGGTCAATGAGGCGCGCCCGATGGAAGCGCGGCCTCCGCGCGGGGGCGGCGGATATGGCGGCGGCGGGCATGGGGCCGGCGGCGGCGGCGGGGGTGGATATGGCGGTGGCGGCGGCCCCGGCGATGGCGGCTTTCGCAGCCCCTACGGTGCCGGCCCACGCGGCGGTGGACGCGGTGGCTATGGCGGCGGCGGTGGCAGCAGTGGGGGCGGTGGCAGGTATGGCGGCGGCGGCGGCGGCGGCGGCTACTGAGCCGTACCGACGGCAAAAAGCAAAGGCTCCTTCGGCAGCCTTTTTTTGATGGCGGCAACCCGTCCTGAAACAAGTTGCCAAAGTGCCCGGGACTCTACGTTTCGCCGCTGCGCTTCTTGCGTGCCCGACCCCGTATCGCGCGGTCAAACACGGCGTTGGGCAGCAGCCGCATGATCTTGGCGACCACACCCATTTGCCACGGAATCACGCGATAGCTGCGGCCAGCCTCGATGGTGCTAAAGGCCTGCTCGGCAAAATCATCCCCCTGCATCAGGAAAGGCATGCCATAGCGGTTGGCTTGAGTGAGCGGGGTGTCGACGTAGCCGGGGCAAATCGTCACCACCTTGACGCCGCTGCCGCGCAGTTCGCCGCGCAGGCTTTCGCAATAGGCGATCACACCGGCCTTGCTGGCGCAATAGGCGCCATGGCCGGGCAACCCGCGTATGCCGGCCACGCTGGCGATGCCGACCAACCGGCCGCTGCCGCGCGCCACCATCGCCGCCATGAAGGGATGGAAAGTGGCCGCCATACCAAGGTTGTTGGTCGCAAAGGTCTGCGCCATCACGTCCAGATCGGAACGTTCGGCGGTGTCGACGCCCACGCTGATTCCGGCGCTCGCGATGACGACGTCGGGCACGCCCTGGCGCATCATGCAGGCCGCGCCGGTGGCCACGATGCTGTCGATGGACGACACGTCAGCGCTATACATCTGATAGCTGTCTGCTCCGATGTGGTGGGCGTTAGACCATGTTTCGATCTCATTCGTGCGTCGCGCCACCAGCGCCAGCCGCCAGCCCGCGCGCGCGAAGCGCGCTGCCAGCGCCTGGCCGATGCCGCTCGATGCGCCGGTAATAAAGACGAGCGGAGCCGGCAGGCGCGGCGTGCTCACGGCTTGCCGGCGGGCCCGGGCGGCTGCGGCACGAGCACGCCGCGCACACGGCCTTGCAGGTCGGCTACGCCGCTCAGGTTGTCGTAGTCCATCGAATTGGCGGTGAACCGGTCGGCGCCCCGGGTCAACGTGACCGGCTGGTTCGAGCTCACGCGCTCGGTGTCCAGGAACGCATGCAGGAATTCACCGCGGAATTCGAGGCGCGGCAGCGGCTTGCCGTTCGGACCAGCGGCCGCATCGCGCACCACGATGGCATCGCCGAACAATTGCACTTCGGTGCCGTCCGCGTTCGACACGCCGCGGTTGGCGCTGGCGCGCGTCACCAGACCGTCGGGCGAGATCGAACGGATGCGCACCTGATCGACCTCCAGCGTGTCGGTGTCGGGGTAGTGGCGCCCTTCCTCGCCGGACACTTCGCTGCGCAGATCGCCATTCGGCAAGAAATTCTTGACCACGAAACCCCGCATGAAAAAGTCCGGCTCATGGTTCACCGGCACCGAAGCCGGCGATACCACGAGCTTGGGAGCGTTACGCACCAGCCAGTAACTGCCCAGCGCCAGCGCGCCGGTCAGGATGATCGGCAAGTAGGTGGTCGCGCGATCGAAACCGCTCCACACCACGGCACCGATGCGGTTCATGGCGACCTCACCGCGCCCGCCATGGCGCACGACATGCGCATGCAGGCACTCATCCGGGCACGCCCCGCGCCACGTCCAGCAAGCGCCGGTAGTGGCCGGTCGCGGTCAGCAGCAGGTCGCAAAATTCGCGTGCCGCGCCCGCGCCACCGCGCGCGGTGGTGACGTAATGCGCCACGGCGCGCACTTCGGCGTGCGCGTTGGCGGGCGCCACGGCCAGTGCAGCGTGCAGCAGCACGGGCAGATCGGGCCAGTCGTCACCGATGGCGGCAGCCTGCGCCCAGCCGAAGCCGAGCGCGGCCAGCATCGCCTGCGCGGCCGGCAATTTGTCTTCGGTGCCGTAGCGCACGTGCTCGATGCCCAGCGCGGCCAGCCGCACGCGCAGCGGCTTCGAATCACGCCCGGTGATCACCACCGGCGTGATGCCTGCCGCACGCAGCAGCTTCAGGCCGTAGCCGTCCAGGATGCTAAAGCGCTTGAGCGTCTCGCCGTGCTCGCTGAAGTAGACCCCGCCATCGGTCAGCACGCCGTCGACATCCAAGAAGGCGATGCGCACGTCCTGCGCGGCCAGCAACGCCTCGGTCGTGAAGGGGGTTGCGACGCGGATCATCAGATGACCTTGGCGCGCATCAGGTCGTTGGTGTTCAGGGCGCCCGTCAGCAGGCCGTCCGCGTCGACCACCAGCACGCTGGTGATGCGGTGCTGCTCCATCAGGCCGACCGCCTCGACCGCCAGCGCATCGGCGCGCAGCGTGTGAGGACCGTGGTGCATCACGTCGGCCGCAGTCAAGGCGCGCAGGTCGGCGCCGGTTTCCACCAGCCGGCGCAAGTCGCCATCGGTGAAGACGCCGACGGCGCGGCCCTTGGCGTCAACGATGGCGGCGGCGCCCAGCCCCTTGGAACTCATCTCGCGCATCAGCTCACTCATGCCGGCGTCGCGCGCCACGTGCGGCACCCCGTCGCCCGAGCGCATCACGTCCCGCACGTGGGTCAGCAACTTTCGCCCGAGTGCACCGCCGGGATGTGAGCGCGCGAAATCTTCAGCGCCAAAACCGCGCGCATCGAGCAGCGCCACCGCCAACGCGTCGCCGAGCGCCATCTGCGCCGTGGTGCTGGCGGTCGGCGCGAGATTGAGCGGGCAGGCTTCTTTTTCGACGCTGCTGTCGAGCACCACGTCGGCATGGCGCGCCAGCGTCGAATCGGCACGGCCGGTCAGCGCGATCAGTGGCACGCCCTGACGCTTGACCACCGGCAGGATGGTGGTGAGTTCCTCGACCTCGCCGCTGTTGGAAATGGCCAGCACCAGGTCGATCGCCTTGATCATGCCCAGATCACCATGACTGGCCTCGGCCGGATGGACAAACATCGCCGGCGTCCCAGTCGAGGCGAGCGTGGCGGCGATCTTGCGGCCCACATGCCCGCTCTTGCCCATGCCCATCACGACCACTCGGCCGCGCACTTCGAGAATCATGCGCACGGCATCGACAAAGCTCGGGCCGACGCGCTGCTTGAGCCCGAGTACCGCCTGCGCCTCGATGTCGAACGTGAGGCGCGCCCGCGCCAACATCTTGTCGTGATCGACCGCGCGGACCGGAGTGGACGGGAAACTCATCGCGCCGATTTTATCGGCCGGACCGCGCTAACCCACGCCCGGGAGCGCGGAGGCCAAGCGCCACCGGGCTGCCGGGCGGCCCCACGGCACAAACTGCTGCCGCGGGGCCAGCGACGACACGCAGTGCGTAGCGGGGATTGCATCCTTTTTCCTTTGCTAGCATTCGCCATGTCCTCCCTCGACCTCACGCTGCTCTATTTGCTGGCGGCGGTATTGGGGGTCGTGGCGTGCCGCTCGCTCAAGCTGCCGCCGATGCTTGGCTATCTCGCGGCCGGAGTGCTCATTGGCCCGCATGCGCTGGCGCTGGCCCAGAACTCCGAAGGCATTCGCCACCTGGGTGAGTTCGGCGTGGTATTCCTGATGTTCCTGATCGGGCTCGAATTCAACCTGCCCAAGCTGCGCGCAATGCGCAATCACGTGTTCGGACTCGGCCTGCTGCAAGTGCTGCTGACCATGCTGCTGGCCACCGGCGGCGTGCTCGCCGTGAGTCGGCTGCTGCCACCGGAGTGGCAGCTGAGCTGGCAAACGGCGCTCATTCTGTCGGGCGCGCTGGCGATGAGCAGCACTGCGATCGTGATCAAGCTGATGGTCGAGCGGCTCGAACTCGACAGCGAACACGGCAAGCGCGTGGTCGGCGTGCTGCTGTTCCAGGACTTGGCGGTGGTGCCCCTGCTGGTGCTGATCCCCGCGCTAGGCGCCCCGCCGCAAATGCTGCTGACGGCGCTGGGCAGCGCCGCGCTGAAGGGCATCGTGCTGATCGGCCTGCTGCTGTACGGCGGCCCGCGCGTGATGCGCTGGTGGCTGACGCTGGTGGCGCGCCGGCGCAGTGACGAGCTTTTCATGCTCAACCTGTTGCTGGTCACGCTGGGCCTCGCGTGGCTGACCGAGCTGGCCGGCCTGAGCCTGGCGCTGGGCGCCTTCATTGCCGGCATGCTGGTGTCGGAAACCCAATACAAGCACCAGGTGGAAACCGACATCCGGCCGTTTCACGACGTACTGCTGGGGTTGTTTTTCATCACCATCGGCATGTCGCTCGACTGGCACATTGTGGTGGAGCGTTGGGCATTGGTGGGCGTGCTGCTGGTGGCGCCGCTGGCGTTCAAGCTGGTGCTGGTCACGCTGCTGGCGCGCGGGCTGGGCGCGACCAGCGGTGTCGCGCTGCGCAGCGGGCTGTACCTGGCGCAGGCCGGCGAGTTCGCCTTCGTGCTGCTGACGCTGGCGCAGGAGCGCGAGCTGCTGCCACCGTGGCTCGCCTCGCCCGTGCTGGCGGCGATGGTGTTGTCGATGCTGGCGGCGCCCTTCATCATCATGTACAGCAACGCCATCGTGCGTCGGCTGGTCGCCAGCGACTGGTTGCAACAGTCGCTGCAGATGACGTCGATCGCGCGCAAAACAATCAACACCGCCAAGCACGTGATCATCTGCGGCTACGGCCGCTGCGGCCAGAATCTGGCGCGCATCCTGGAAAGTGAAGGCATCCCGTACCTGGCGCTCGACCTTGACCCCGACCGCGTGCGCCAAGCTGCAGCCGCCGGCGAATCGGTGGTATTTGGCGACGCCGCGCGGCTGCAGGCACTGATGGCCGCCGGCTTGGCGCGTGCCAGTGCCGTGGTCGTCACCTACGTCGACGTGCAGAGCGCGCTCAAGGTGCTGAGCAACGCTCGCGCCCATGCGCCGCAGGTGCCGGTGGTGGTGCGCACCCAGGACGACCTCGACCTCGAAAAGCTTCAGGCTGCCGGCGCCACCGAAGTGGTGCCCGAGGCCATCGAGGGCTCGCTGATGCTGGCCGGCCACGCCCTGGCGCTGGTCGGCGTGCCAATGCGCCGCGTGATCCGGGTGGTGCAAGACCAGCGCGACGCCCGCTATCGCCTGTTGCGCGGCTACTTCCACGGCGCCGACGACGACCATGCCGGTGGCGCCGAACAGGCCCGGCTTAACAGCTTCACCCTGTCAGCCGGCGCGCACGCCATCGGCCAGCCGCTGGTGCTGATCGGGTTGCCGGCGGTCGGGGTGCACGTGGTCAGCATCCGGCGCCGCGATGGCCGTGTTGCGGTACCGCATGGCGACACCCTGCTGGCCGATGGCGATACCGTGGTGCTGTCGGGCACGCCCGACGCGCTGTCGATGGCGGTCGACAAACTTCAAAAGGGATAATCGCTGCGCCCGGAGGATTTCAGTGTTTTTGGCCTGTCACGTCCGTGGATCGGGCGCTCGGCGCAACATCTTTTATAGCCAACGAGGCCGCAAACAGGGCACCCGCGTCACGGCGTCGAGCCCGGCGCGGGTCGAGCGGTTTCGGGCGGCTGGGGCTTGAAGGCGTCGGGCACCCATTGCTGGCCCCTTTGTACGAAATGAGCTCGCTGCGTCAGGCCCCAGCCGCCATCCGTGCGTTGCCAGCGCGCGCCGTACCAGGGCGGCAGTTCCTGCGCCAGCGCCTCGCCGACGCCCGGCATGGCGAGCCACGGGGCGGGGCCGTCGAGCACCCAATGCAAGTCGGCCGCCATCGTGGCATAACGCTCACCCCGGACGCGCCGGTAACCGACCCGATCCAGGCGAGTCACGGCCTGCAGCCTCAGCCCCGAGGCAATGCACAGCCGCCGCTTGCCGCCCCACTCGGCCAAGGTCGACCCAGGGCGGTAGACAAAAACCGGCTTCGACACATCGCCGCCAGAGACGCCCCGCTCGGCAGCGGCGTAAAGGCCCGCCTTCACCAGCGTGGCCATCCACAACACCGTGGCGGCATTGTCGGTCTGTACGTAAACCGGCAGCAGATCGTAGGCTAGGCCATTGGCGACGCAGATCGGGTCACGGCCCGGGCCGGAGCCCTTGGCGATTGCCAACTGCACGGATTCGTACAAAGTTTCGGGCGTAACGACCGCCTCCTCAAGGAGCAACCGGGCGCCGAGCACGCCCACCACCCCGAGCCCCGCGAGCAGGAGCACCGCGCGCCCGGGCCACCGCCGGGGCCTCCGGTGGTCTCGGCGACCTTCCACTTCTTCGCGAGCGGTTACCACAGGGACTTGGCCCTCCTTTGAGAATTTGTAACGACCTGGGTCGCCGGCGTGGTGTCGTTCAGCACGCGCCTCAGGTCACCGCGACGCGTTTCGGCTTGTTGACCATGCGCTTGGCGATCACGGCGCCCAATGCCATTGCCAACTCCAGCGCCAGGTCCGCCTGCCGGTTGGCCATTTCCGCGAACCGGGTCGGCGTCAGACGCCAGACACGGCAGGCGCCGGTGGCCGCCACGTTGGCCAGGCGCGGCAAGCGCGAAAAAAATGCACCCTCGCCAACGATCGAGCCCGGATTGAGAATCGCCAGTTGCATTTCTCCGCTGCGGCCGACCACGTGCACGCTGAGCGCGCCACTTTCAATGAAAAAGACGGTCCGGTCGATGGCGCCCTGGTTGATCAGCAGCTGGCCGGCGGCAAGATCGGTCGGCTGCAGATAGCTGGCCAGCAGCTCCCACTGCTGTGCAGTGAGCGCCGGTGCAAACGCGTCGTAACTGGTGTTTTGCGCGATCGAACGGCACAGATTCTCTATCGGTAATGTCATGTTTCAACTTTTCGGGCCGCCGCCCGGCAGGGTGGGCAAATTGCTCACAATCGCGATCTATTGTCACAGTTTTAAACGGTTTGTCTTATTTCCCAATGCAAAACGTCGAAAAAATCACGCCCAACAAGTCTTCGACACCGAATTCGCCAGTGATTTCGTTCAGCGCGTTCTGGGCCAGTCGCAGTTCCTCGGCCAGCAGATCGAGCGCCTGAGCTCGTGCAGCCAATCGGCCCTTGGCGTCTGCCAGGTGCTGCTCGACACGTGCGAGAGCCTGCACGTGGCGCGAACGAGCCAGAAAAACGCCTTCCGGCACGGCTCGCCAGCCCGCCAGCTCCAACAAGGCCGAGCGCAGCGCCTCGAGACCGAAACCCGTGATAGCGGACAGCAAGACGCCCCCGCGTGGCGTGCCGGCGGGCGCGGCATCTTGTTTGTTCCACACATCGAGCACCGGCACGCGGGCCGGCAGCTTGTGCTGCAGCATCTGCCGGATCTCGGCATCCGCAGCCTCGCAGTCGGGCGCGCCGGCGCGCGTCAGGTCGTGCAGGAACAGCACCGCGTCGGCTTGCTCGATGTGGCTCCAGGCGCGCGCGATCCCGATCTGCTCGACCTCGTCGCTACTGTCCCGCAGGCCAGCCGTGTCCGCCACGTGAAGCGGCACGCCGTGGATCTGGATGGTCTGCGCCACCACATCGCGCGTGGTGCCGGCGACCGAACTGACGATCGCCAGCTCGGCGCCGGCGAGCGCATTGAGCAGCGAGCTTTTGCCGGCATTGGGCTGGCCGGCGATCACCACGCGAATGCCGTCGCGCAGCAGCGCGCCTTGCTGCGCACGCTGGCGCACCGCGAAGAGTTGCTTTTGCAGCGCCGCCAGTTGTCCTGCCGCATCGGACTTTTGCAGGAAGTCGATATCCTCTTCGGGAAAATCGAGCGTGGCCTCCACCAGCATCCGCAGCCGGATCAGCGCATCGCGCAGCACATGCACCTCGTTGGAGAATGCGCCGGACAGTGAGCGCCCGGCGCTGCGCGCCGCCGCCTCCGTGCTGGCGTCGATCAGGTCGGCAATGGCCTCGGCCTGCGCCAAATCGATCTTGCCGTTGAGAAAGGCGCGCTGGCTGAACTCCCCGGGCTGCGCCACGCGCAACCCGGCGAGGCGCGCACGACCGCTTGCCGGGTCCTGCTGCGCGGCGGCTTCGAGGCAGCGCGCCAACAGCAGCTGGAGCACCACGGCGCCGCCGTGCGCCTGCAGTTCGAACACGTCTTCGCCGGTAAAGGAGTGGGGCGCCGGAAAGTAGATTGCCAGCCCGCGGTCGACCGGCTCGCCGGTCGCATCGCGAAACGCCAGATAGGTCGCCTCACGCGGCTTCAGTGTGCGGGCGCAAAGTGCCACGATGAGCGGCGCCAGGTTCGCACCCGATACACGCACGATGCCTACGGCGCCACGTCCTGAAGCGGTGGCGAGGGCGATGATGGGATCCGTAGAACGCGCAAGCATGGTTCATTCTTCCAGCAAAAAGGGCCGCGAAAGCGGCCCTTGACGGAACAGCGTGACGGCCTGTCCTTTCTATCTTTTTCCGAGCACGCCCAGGCGCTTGTTGATCACCCACTGCTGCGCAATCGACAGCGCGTTGTTGGTGACCCAATAGAGCACCAGCCCGGCCGGGAAAAAGAAGAACATGACGCTGAACGCGAGCGGCATGATCCACATCAGCTTGGCCTGCATCGGATCGGGCGGCGTCGGGTTGAGCCAGGTCTGCAGCATCGAGGTCGCCGCCATCAACGCCGGCAAGATGAACCACGGGTCGGGCGACGACAGATCCTTGATCCACAGGATCCATGGCGCGTTGCGCATTTCGACACTCGACAACAACACCCAGTAGAGCGCGATGAACACCGGGATCTGAATCACGATCGGGAAGCAGCCGCCCATCGGGTTGACCTTTTCCTCGCGGTAGATGCGCATCATCTCCTGCTGCATCTCCTGCGGCTTGTCCTTGAGCCGCGCGCGCATTTCGGTAACCTTCGGGCTGACGGCCTTCATCTTCGCCATGCTCGCGTACGCCTTGGCGTTAAGCCAGAAGAACGCCGCCTTGAGCAGCACGACCAGCGCCACGATCGACCAACCCCAGTTGCCCAGCAGCGTGTGAAGTTCGTTCAGCAGCCAGTAGAGTGGCTTGGCGATGATGGTGAAGATGCCGTAGTCCTTGACCAGCTCCAGCCCGGGCGCCAGCGCCTCGAGCTTCTTTTCTTCCTCAGGGCCAGCGTACAGATCGCTGTTGACCGTATCGGTGGCGCCCGGCGCGAGCTTGGGTAGGGGAATCACCATGGCGGCGGAGTAGAGGTTGTTGCCCAGATCGGCCACGCGGAACTCGCGCTTGAGATGGTTGCTGCCCGGCACATCGAGCAACCAGGCGGCAACGAAATAGTGCTGGACCATCGCCACCCAGCCGTTGTCGGCCGGGGCCGGCAAATCGGCCTTGTTCTTGGTGATATCGGTAAAGGCCACCTTGTGGAACTTCTTCTCGTCGGAGTAGAAGGCCGGCCCGGTGAAGGTGTTGGTGCCAAACATCGTGCCGCTGGGCACTGTGCCATGGCGCACCAGTTGGAGGTACAGCTGCGCATCGAGCGGGCGATCACTCACGTTCACGATCTCGTTCCGCACTCCGACGCTGTAGTCGCCGCGTCGGAAAATATAGGTTTTGATGTACTGCAAACCGCCCATCGGTTTGGATTCGAAGCGCACTTCGAGCTTGTCCTGGCCGCTCGCGAGTACGCGCGGGCCGCTGACGGGCGTCATTTCGGTCAGATGGTTGGGGAACCTGTCGCCACTGTCGTTCTGATTGATCAGCCCGGTTTGGGCCACATAGCGTGTGGCCGGCGAGCCGTTCTCGAACAACACGACGTCCTTGCTGCGCTCGGCCTGGTCGGCGAATTTACGCAACTCCAGTCGCGTCAGCGTGGCGCCCTGGCTGTCGATGACGGCCTTGAACACATCCGTTGTCACGGTGACCTTCTCGGCCGCCGGCTGCGGCGTGGTGGTCGGGCTCTGCACCGGCAACGCGCCACTGGGTGCGCTGCCGGTATCGGTCACAGATGTGCTCGAATGTGCTGCGGCGGACGCGGGTACTCCATTCGCAGCGCCTGCTGGCGGCGCTGCCGGGGCCGACACGTTGTGCTTGGCCGAAGGCAGGAAGGTCGCCTGGCGACCGTTAAAGACCTGCCATTGGTCCCACAACATCACCAGCGAAAAGCCAAAAATCACCCACAGGATGGTGCGCCGGATATCGTTCATGAAGAAGATTTCTTGTCGGAGGAAAGAAAGGAAAACAGCGAGTGCGCCCCGGCGTTCTGGGACTGCGCCTTCGAAGGAACAGGATCGTGGCCGCCCTGGCACCACGGCTGGCAGCGCGCCAGACGCCGC